>Ga0099825_1002603_pt1 | contig 24024 bp, 7 predicted proteins | sample SiratroredBW_FD_76838 | JGI IMG/M metagenome (GOLD analysis project Ga0099825, IMG submission 76838) | Root nodule microbial communities of legume samples collected from California, USA - Siratro red BW | ecosystem: Host-associated > Plants > Roots > Nodule | place: USA: California | collected... | reverse complement strand
ATTCTCACCATTTTTAATTAAATTTTTTAAAATATTATTTATATAGTCAAAATTTGATTTTTAAAAAATTAATTTCTCATATTCTACAATAAATATTTATAATATTTTTATATATTTTCAGATCTTTCAAATAAAAAAGTCACACAAATTAAAATTTTTTATACTTAAAAAAAATATATATATAAAACTTAAAAAAAAAAAAAACCATTTCAGAATTCGATTTCTAGTAACTCGAATTCTGATTGGGTATAAACTTCAAAATTGCAAAACTTGAATTGAGGATTCTGTTTCCGGGAAACAGAATCCTGGCTATGCACAGTGAATGATGTTAGTTTGAAAAATAAAGTTGAATAGGTGTTATTTGAGGAATAATTTTTTAAAACAGTATTATTGCGGTAAAAATTTCTCAAAGAGTCATGGAGCTCTCTTTCAAGTTCTAACTCTCTAATGCCAACATTCTCTTAAGTTCTCTACAATTCTTAGACTTATTCAAGCTCTATTATCTTTATCTCTTCTTCCAAAGCTTTAATTTGTCTTTTAGTTTTGATTCCTTCCACTTGCTTGTTTATTTTCTCTTCTTATCTCTTCTAGTCATACTTCTTCTTTTTATTCCTTTATCTTGTTCCACAAGAGCCTCATTTATTAAGAATAATGGTATAAACAACCAACAGGTACATGCATGTAAAAGGTGTGACAGATAGAGGACAAGATGACTTTTATAGAATAATCCAACATATTTATGAATTGGAATATCTTGGAATGAGTATGAAGATTTCTCGTTTTTATTGTTAACGAGTACGAAGATGTTGACACGAGAGTTCATTCGCAATATAACATTATAGAAATCAAAATGAGTGGAAGACATATTCCTTATTATGCATTAATCTTTCCACAAAAAAGTAAAAGATGTTTATTTTATCTCTTATCCAAAGATATATGTCAATCATGACAAAATCCCAAGGTCATGTGAAGTGGACAATACATAACGTTGATTGTCATACCAAGTTGATAAAAAACCTAATGTCTTACCAGTTACAAGAATTGAACTAGTAAAAGACTTAATTGACACCTTTGTTCTTGAAAACTTGATGATGATGCTATTGAAAGACGGTGCGAAGATTTGGACCACTCAAACGAAGATGATGAAGAACATGACTATAATAACAAAGAGGATTCATGTATCAAAAACTCTGAGGACTAATTTATATTATTCTGAGTATATTATGTTACGACCAACATATCATGATTACAAAGTCGAATTGATCATACATGAACTTCTTTTAGGAGAAATAGTTAGGAGTAGAGGTAGAGATGATTTTATCATCATATGCGGTCATCTTGTAATAGAGTTTGGAAACACCCCTTATTCGAATCCTTTTCACCAGGTTCTACTGGTAATGTTAGTGGTCATCAGAGCCTATCTCATTCCTCACTTGCTCTTTGCGTTCTACCCATTTAATTTCTCATATTGTTGTTGGGGAATATGTTGTATAACATCTTAGCTTTATTCACTCACTGTCTAGATAATCACTCCATTATATATCTATGGTAATCACCTCAACCCATCACTACTCCACTACTTCATCTCACCCTTGCTCACCGGTCCAATCTTCTTCTATTTCGACAATCCACCACACTTAAGTTGCATCAATATAACCCAACTCTGCTTCCTCAGTCCAAATCACTCCCACTCCATTAGTTCAGATGTATGCTAATTTGACATTGCACACCACTTGGACTCCTCCTCCTGTATAGTCCACCATTGCTTCCTCAGTCTAGATCATCCCTATTTTCTCAATCCAGACTAACTCAACTTCCCTAGTTAAGCTCATATATGATGTTATCCCTATTACTTTTTTTTACCTCTATCTTCAAAATGAGAAAGTTTGACGTGATGTTAGAGACAGATGATTACATGATTAGTGGATAAAGGATAACCTTCCTATATTATTTATATTTTTTCATTATCCAAATTTAATGCTTAACATTTTGGTTTGTAATCATGCTATTAAAGCAATTATTATCTATATTTATACTCATACATGTAAATAGTGATGATTTTGAATAATACTTACCAAAACAGATTCATTTTTCAAAATATTAGATAAGAAGAGTTCACCATGCTTAATACATAGAAACCATTATTTTAAAAAGCTGATAAAAAGTTAATATTTTCTTAACTTCTTTCAAAATATTTCCCTTTCTTAAAATTTATTTTAAATCATTAATACAATTATTTCAAAATATTTCCCTTTCTTAAAATTTACTTTAAATCATTAATACAATTAAATCAAATGGTCTTATTCCGTTCAAAGTAAAATTTTTACTACACGCACTATGTTAACACTCTAATCACGCTGAGAAATATAATTTGAATTGAGGTGAGAAAAAAGAAATAATAATTTTTTATTTCTCATATTTGTAATGACTATTATTCAAATTATAATTCAGAACAATATAACATGAAGTCCAGAGACTAAAATTTACCGGGTAATCATTGAGTGTGAGGTGGGTTACATGCTCATTTTAGTTTCAATAATTTGCCAACTATGAAATTGAATTCCTGACTAATTTCCCTGAAAAAGGAAGAAAATTGGAAACCACGGAAGAAGCGAGAGACTCATAGGTTGATGCCAAACCTTCCTTTTAGCTACACCTTTTAGTGTATTTTAATCACTGACGATTTCAATTGAAAAAAATTGGCTAACATCTACCACAATAATAATTCCATCAAGATTAATTGAGAACATTATAAAAAAACATCAATTAAAATACAATTTTAGCAATATTAAATAGAAATAAGTGATATCAATATTATTTACCAAACTTTAACTTACACAAGTTTGAAAAAAAGAAAACACCTTTTAACATCGATAAAAAAGTTCAAACAGGTATCAATAAAAAAACTAACTAAAACCTATAGTATATATATGTCAATTTTAATAAAAGAACCATGTTTAACGTCAACAAATAAACAGCGGTGATGCTTGAAAAAAACCTTAACTATTTTTATCAACACTAAACGCTAAAGGCAAAGAAAGAATAAAAGAAGAAATACATAAATTTAACAAAGGAAAAAAATAGAAATACCTTCAAATTCTCATTTTTTAGACGAAATATTTATCAAAAAAAAAAAAAATCAAATCCTTCTCATAAAATCTTAGAGTTTTACCTTTTTAAAAAATTATTTATCCAAGCAACATCTTTTATTTAATAGTTTTAAATTCTTTATAAAAATAAATTTCCGTTTAAAAATTCATCAAAATACTATATCTAAGATAATCATTAAAAATTTGGTGAAAGACGAGGAATAGGGTAAAGCTGCAGAGATGGACAAGTGGAGAATGAATTCCTATCGTTGGCAGTAGAGTAGCTCTGGTTCAGCTGTTAACTTGTCGGAACTGCACCTAAGCAGTCAGCTAAACATTTCCTCAAATATGGAGATGGGGGGAATAAAGAACTGGTCAAAGCCGCTGACAACTCTAAAGAATCAAAACATTGAAAGAAAACATGTACAACAAAATTTTACATTAAGTAAACGAGATCTGCCATAATTATTTGGAGACATGTTTTAAACCAAAGTGCTAATATTTTGGCTTGATCATTCCCTTCAATGATAGACTATTCTTGATTTTATTCCTAGTACCATTTCTCTATCCATCATATCTGACCCCGCCTCTGTATCCCCAATAAGATCATTTCACTTCCATATCTAAAACAGCCAACCAAAAATTAATTTATGTCGGCAATGAGATCTGTTATGTGGTCAAACAATTCCTTCGTAGTCAAACTAATTGATGAAATTTCGAAGTAGCATTGACCACAATATATTGCAAAGCACAGGACTTTACAGGCGTTGAAACCCCTAGATGCCTGCCAATTTTATAGAACTACTTCCACATCTCTGTATTCATTGATAACCACAATAAAAGCTACATGAGAGAATCAACCCAACAGGGGGGAAGAACTTTTTCAACAAAAAGGTTCCACCATCTCTTTTCCTATTCAATCATCGTCATGAGTTGCAGCTACGCCAGAATTAAAGTATCTCACAAAACATTACAGAAATGAAAACATTATACCTTTTATCCTTAAAAGCTGTTTGTTCACCACTATCATTAAGGGGCAGAAAATCTAAATGGATGGCGGTGTCTATACAGCCTATTCATAAAACAAGTTACATATCCTCCTACTCAACAAACTGATATGAGTAATTTTACCTCTTCAATAAAACTAGGCTCAGAAACGAGACAAATAAATTGATCCTCAAATAAAGACAGTCAACTAAATGGAAATAACATACAATATACCTAACCTGATTACTAGCTAAATAATTGCTAGTATTCCATGCCTTATTTAGGACGAAGATTCAACCATTTTGTTCACATCCTCCAAAAGCCCCTTCATCTCACTCTCTAATTTTGTCTTGAAATCAGATGATTTAGCATCCGATGCTTCTAGAATTGAGGTGAGACCCTGTAGTTTCTGCTTTATGTAGTTTAATCTGGATGCTTCACTACCTGGTGACAGTGAAGTAGATGGCTTGGCCGGAGTCTTGTCTTTCTTCTTCGTTGAAGAAGCTTTGGACTTGGATTTTTCAGACTTGGAACCAGAAGAAAGATACTGGAGTCTGAAAGCGGCTTTGGAAGAGCCGAAGGGGTTCATGTTCTGTGAATCGCTTAAGGCCCTTTCAGCATCAGAGGCTTTCAGGAAGAACACTTGAGCAGCATAACCACTAGAAAACACAGCCGTTTCTGATTCATTCAGAGCACCAAACTTACTATACAGAGTGATAAGATCCGATTTTGAAGGCAGAGAGGACCCTGGCTCAAATGAGGCAAAAAGGGTAGCACCTGAAGCATTTTTTTCAGTCCCCTTCTTGCGAGCCTTAGGTGTAGCAGATTGCTTCTCTTTAGGCAAACCTGAAGTTGTCTCATTCTTTCTTCTTCTTTTCTTTGGTTCTGAATCTTTGTGAGCTGATATATGATCAGATTGTATTTGATCTTTCCCCAGCATCCCGACATCAGATTCTGGCTTCTTTCTCTTCTTTCCAGGTTTAAGCTTCTTGTATACTTTGTAGTGGGATCCTTGGTGAAATATGGAGTTTCTGTAGACAAAAATAAAATCCACAACTCTTTCAAGGGAATTGGTATCCGTAGGAGTTTGTGGATTAATAGCTGCACAACGAACTTCACGCAGTACTTCCCCCAATGGAACCTGGATTTTTGTGGTATCAATAGTCTTGTTCTCATCATATTTTGATGTTTGGTAATTTGAGCTATCGGGAAGGTCATGTTCTATTGCAAGTTCCTTAGAAAATTTCTCCTGAAATGGCTCATCATTCAACTTCCAAGGTACAGGGGACTCGAGAAGTTTGTCAGAGGCTCCGGTCATTGGCTCTGATACCTGATCTTTGCCAGAAATTTTAGGAGATTCTATTTCTATCTCTCCTTTCCTCTGGTCTCTGGTAGGAATAGTGAAAGGAGGGGACAAGTACTTGCTTTTCTTCCTTTCTCTTGACAGAGAACCCTTCTCAGTGTTTCCTTTGGCCTTCCCTTCTTGATCAGTTTCCTTTTTGCTCGCACTACTAGCTTTCTTCTTTTTCAACTGGCTCTTTTTCAACTGGGCCAATGCTCCATTGTCACTGTTCTCCTTGCCCGAGCTATAACCATCATTTTGGGCACCTGCCATATTTCTATCAGTATTTGGGAACAACTCTTTTCTCTTCAGCATAGGGTTAGATACCATTTTATCCTCACTGCCTTTCCTCTTCTTTCTAACAGTCACTTTTTCTGTTGCATTTCCCTCCTTCTTGACACTGACATCTTTATCCTCCCCCATAATTTCAGCAATGCTTTTCTGCTTAATCTTATGATTCAACCTATTTCCTGAAATCCCATGTGAAGGATTCAATCCACCAGATTTTGGGCTCACTGGTATGGTAGAGTAGTCCTCTTCAAATGGCCCATGGACAGGTACTTCGACTGCACCCTCACTGCCGCCTACATTTTTATCCTTTACACTATCTTCAAGTCCAGGCACGGGCTGGGGTGTCTCATACGTAGGTAATCTATAACCTCCTCTTGATAGATAAAAGGCTGAAAGCCTAGCCTTCAATATTTCCAGCTCCAGAACATTAGCAATGGAAATAATTTCTGCAATTTGTTTCACTCGAGAAAGTAATTCTGCTGGATCAATGAGAACATCGGAAAGTTTCTCTGTACCATTTTCAGGTATAAGAATTCTCTCCTTGACACCAGAATTGCCTGCCCGTGGCCGAGTAAATTCAGTTTCTTTCACAGCACACGAAGAACTCATCTTCAAGTCCAAAAGCCTTCCAACCTCATTTACAGCTTCCTGTACAGCATTGATAAAAGCCCGGGAGGCACTCTGCTTCACCATATCCTCAAAGTTCTCCTCAAACGGCTTCAATTGAGAAGGATGGCACCAAGCAAAGGTTCCATCTCCAAAATATGCCACAAGAAGTCTATTCTTTTGTCTCAGCTTCAAAGCAAAATCAGAAGCATCAGAAGGGTCATAAATCCTGCCAGGCCACCAGGGATGACTCTTAACTTTCCCCCAAACAAAATCTCCAACAGAAAATCCCCCACTTCCTTCACCACCCAAATCTTCCATTTCCACATCCTTGTTTTCACTTGTATCAGCAATTGGAACATCTACAGACGCAGTTTTCCCATTTTGATCATCTTCACTCTCAACAATTTTGGTCGGATCTCTTCCTCCTTCAATTCCAACCTCAAAAGAACCACCCTCAGTGTTCAACTTCCCAATATTATCACTCTCACCACCATGAGAAAACATCAAGTTCCTACCACTCTCTCTCATTTTCAACAAAGAGGAGACCCCATTCATCTCGGAATCAGCCAAACCTTGACAGTCATCCTCCCTTTCCCTCCCCACAAAACCCATCTCATCCGGAAATTTGGTCTCGGAGACCCTGTCCTTCACCACTTCAACACCCCCGCCATCTCCCAAACCTTGATTTCCATGGCCAGTGAAACCAGCCCCGTTTTCTGAAGCTCCACTTTTCAAAGCACACAGAGCTTCCCTGAGCTCGTTCTTTTCGTTCTCTGGAGAAGGCGATGAGCACCCCGATGGTTCCTTTGATTGAGTCTCCACCGTACCCATCAAACAAGACTCGTTTCTCAAAAATCAACCTAGACTGAAAGTAAAAGCAAGAAAATCAACTCATCCTAGGGTTTTGTTTAGGTTCCATGAATACAACTAAGTATAAAGAGGGAGAAAAAAATAATCAGAATATGGGGATCTAAAATATTACCAATAATTAAAAAAATTCATACTGATATAATAAAAAATTTATATGTGACAAAAGGAATCAATTTATCAAAATGAACACAATAATAAACGAGAAAACGATGCAACAACACCTGTGAGAACCAGGAAAACTAGAGCTCGAGATAAGCTTACTTTGTGTGCGAAGCAACCCTCAAATCAAAAAAACCATTGACCCGAGAATCTGATCAGATTGACATGCAAGAACGAAACTTGATTTTAGGACAACACATAAATATTAACTTTTATTTTATATTTTTTTTTGTATTATTATATTATTAATCTTAGTAGAAACTGAAGATGCAATCACAGTCAGAGTCACGGAGAGGGAGATAGAGAGCAAATTCTCAACCGTTGATTTGCATGATAATAGATCTTCTTATTTATCATGATTTTTGTTATTACAGCTAAGTTTGTCAGGCGGTGGAAAGTGAGATTGACTTTACGATATTTTACATTTTGATGTTATTAAGGGACAACAACCACTTGCTCCAGTAAGAGATAATTCCTAGTCACTCTTTTTCATCCCATATTTATCTGTTTTCTTTCAAATATTTAATATTTATTTTAAATTAATTATTTTTTTTAGAATGAATAAAAAATATAAAAAACTTATATTGGCTTGAATTTAACAACATGAACTGCTGCATACCAGTAGATCCAAGCTTGAATAAAATAAATTGTTTGGAAAAGAAAACATTCTAGAAACGAAGTTAGTTAGATTGACACGTGTGTTTTGTATGTTTTCAGATAATAAATTCTATGATACCTTTGTGTGATGAGTTAAAAAATAATAAATTTATTTAATTTTAAATTCTTTTATTTACACTAACTATTCTCAACTTTTCAATTTAGATAAATAAAACATATAACAATCAGACTTAGATTAAAATCATATAAAATAATAAATCTATGTATAATATTTATACTTATAAGAAAACATTTTTATATTAATTTTGAAAAAAAATTATTTTCAAACTTTATCATGAAAAAGTAAACTTATATATTTTAGATTTTATTGCACAATTTTGAACAATTACAGAAAGATAAACTTTATAAATTTTGAAATAATTGTCTTTTCAAACTTTAAACATGTTGATTAAACATAAAAATATAAAGAAAATTAGCTAAAATAAACTATACTATAAATTTGAACCTAGATCTAAATGATAGTACATGAATGAGTTTAACAAAATCTACCATGTTGAACAAAAAGTGTACACAAAAGGATTAGATAAACTATTATTTCTAATTAAACATAACTTAAAATATATTTAAATAAGTGTAAATGAGATTGGTAAACACAGACACAATAAAGTGTAATTTTATCTATTATATATATATATATATATATATATATATATTTATATTTATCCTTTAATGAGGTTATGTTAATTTGGGATTATGTAGATTTATAATTGTAAGGGTCATCTTGCAGGTGCTAATACACGAGTTTTCAGGAAGTAGAGAGTCAACTGTCTTTGTATGTGAGTCAGTATATGTATGATATGAGTTATTGTAGAGATGTGATAATGACAATGTGATGTATCAGATGAATCATGAAAGTATGATGTTTGTAGTTTGGTTGAAATAGGAATTTAATTTGTGAATATACATCTTTGTAAACTCTCTAGCTCACCCTTACTTTTGTGTGGTGTTCGTTTTGTTTTTAAATTTGCGATGATCTGTGTGTAACACGTGAACAAATGATTTGATAAGTGGTGTGACTCCTCAGTGAGCTGATGAAGAAGTTTAATTTTATTTTATTTTATTATTTTGTGATTTTATGAAGATATTTTTATTAAATATTATGTGGAGAATTAAATTTTAAAATATATGATGAATGTATGGATATTTATATTTAGGTCTATTATATCATTTCTATGCAATAAAGTTCTTATATATGAAAAATATGGGATGTTACATTTGGTATCAGAACAGTTTGTCCTTAGGATGACCTGAGGGTAGTGGGTTTATTGTGTTTCTTTTGCATGTATATTTTATTTAAATTCAGTTTCGAGAAGTAGGCAAAATGTTTCTAGTTGTATGTTTGGCATTGCAATCTTTAAAATTCTGGTTGTATTTGAGTTAAGATGCTTGTTGTGAATGAAGATGAAAGTATTAAGAAAGAAAAATAATCTTGATAAAGTGATGAGAGTGCACAATCATAACTAGATTAATATGGATTTCTATCTTAATTCTACACGTTTAGAGTATATTTAAAAGTCATGTTTTGAATGATAAATTGTATTTCGTGTGTAAATTGATGTTAGACATTATGGATATTATTGTAAGAAGTTTTCTTATATTAAATGTTTTAGTGGATCTAGAATGCTAGATATAGAGTATTATGTGGAAATAAAAATAATGAATGGTATAATATCTGTCATGTGCTTTGTCTCAATTTTTGTTGTTTGGGTAGAATTTTTTCTTTCATCTTCATTCTGTAGGAAATAAAAGGAAACATTGGAACTACATCTTGCTTTATGGTTTTATGTAATGTGATTGTTTATGAAGTAACAATTTGATTTATGTGCAAATGTATAATTATTCATATTATTTAGATGAGTCTTTAAATACCACAGTCTCTTGTATTATTGAACATAATTAGACCTAATATGCTCTAAATATATACAAAAGACATAATGTCTTCGATTAGCAAATTTTTCTTCTTCTTTGTTTTGAAAATCTTGTCAATTAATATATGTCAAATAGTACTTTTAATGCACTACAAGGTATTTCACCTTCAGATTTTCTATTATTTTAACTTCAAAATCTTTTCTAGATCAAAATCTATGTTGTCATGTATTTATTCTAAATCCTATTTAATCAGAATTCTTCTGTGCATAGATCATTTATATTATTTATTCCATCCTATCTCTCATTTGTTGTGAAATCTAGAACAAACTTTTTTATTATGCTTAGTTTGTTAGTTTTAGTGGCATTTTTGTTGTTGTCAATTTATATTAAGGTAATTTTATTTTATTTTTATACATGATTCCTTTCTATAATTGTTTATTAGCTAATTGAAATCTTGATACAAATAAAATTATCCCGTTTATATTTAATTTTAGTTGTTTCATATTGTTTGAGAATAAAAACTATTACATAGAAGTTTAGCATCATTATTTTGCTTGATAATAAGGCCAAGCTTTGTTCATGACTTGATCTTGATTTTTTTTTTAAAAAAAGTTTGCAATATTTTTCACACATTTGGGCTATGAAACGATTCTTGATTATTGGAGCTTAATATTTGTTTTAGTTCCTTTGGCAATACATATTTTGTACCCAATTTTTTTTTATAAGAATAGTCTTCTACAACACATATGAACATTTGTCAAATATTAAGATTATGTTGTTTATTTCTTTTCTATTCTTTCTTGACTTGTCTTAGTGTTTCATTGTGATTTTATGGTTATCTCCTGTTTTAAACATGTGAGAGACCATGGGTTTGTACTTGATGGTTCATTTTTAGTTACTGTTTTTCATTTTTTTAGTCTTAATTGATAAAATCCTATAATAACAAGGAAGTGGGTTATTCTTGAACATTGAGTAATTCAATCAATTTTTTCACTATCGATTTGCATGTTATGCTAATATGCAATGTTTCATGCTTAAAATTTTGTTCAATGTTCATTATCATACTTGATTTATAATGGTAATTATCTCTATTTGAATTCAAGATGAGACTTTACTGATATTTGTATTTATGAATCATTAAAAGTTGTGATGTTGTATCTTTCCTCATTTTCTCTCTGCTTTATAGAAGATACAAATATATTTTTGGAGTCTAGCTAGTTAGAAGCTCTGCATGCTTTGGTAGTATATACTATTATATATGATTGATTATTTACATTAGAAATGTGATCCCTGCCCTTTGTTTGGTTAGTATTAGAATGATAGGATAGGAATATCAAATTTCCATTACTTGTAAATTTGCTTTTTTAAGTTTTATCTCGTAAATTGTCTTGATGTTCTTGTATCCTCATCAATATATGTTTTATCAATTTACTCGTGTGTTTTCCACTTTCTTGTTTATTTGTTCTATATGTCTATGTTTTATGTTTCGTTTTGTCTCTGGTCTGAATCTTAGGTATGCTTTTTTTGTCATCTCTACTAACCCAAATTATTCACTTATTTTCTCCATTTTTGATAGTTAGCCATGACATTTTTTTTACTAATTTACTTGTATGATTGCTTAAGAGATAAGACTTATAACTTCTTATTATTAATTATGAAATTGTCAAGAATTGAGTATTTTGAAAATTTATATGCATTTAGAATGAATTATATAAAATGTATAAGAAACTTTGAAAATACAAGTCATTTATTATGAGTTGTGATGCTATTGTGTTTTTGGGGACAACTGTTATGGTTTACTTTCCAAGATTGGTAGTTGTAAACTCTCTTTATTTTGAACTATTACTTCTAAGTTAGGCTAAAGTGACCACGATGAATGCATGTTTGTGTCGTCATGTTTATGTTGTCACACACGCTATATACCATATTATACTTGAATAGATTCAGGTACAATGAGTAATTTAGTATAAAATAATTTATATTGTGATTGGTTAAAAGATATATTTTTTTCTTTTTAAAATTGAAGTGTTTGAATGGTCATGAAAGGAGTGTACTAACATGATTGTTAATTATCATTTCTTTTATATATAATTGTATATTAATGATCTCAATATTGTATGTGAATATTCAAAATTTTGTACATTATGATTGAAAAATTTTATGTTCATGAATTTGAATAACGCAATGTTGGTAATATGATTACGACATGCTTTGCAATCTTTAAAAAGCTGAAAATATAATAGACAAGTGATGCTTCTAAAAGATTTCAAGCTCAAACCTAGGAATAGGACAAAATAAAAGCTAAAGTAATGTGATGATGTATATATAGATGTGAATAAAGATTATAAAGTTATAAAAATATGAAATATATTTTCATATGTCACGACTTTTATATGTGATTTCTATATGATAAAAGGTTGTTGAGTATGTCATGTTATAAATATTTATGCATAAATTGTATGATTGTGTTCCTAGGATAGCCAACAAAACTTTTTGCCTCACTAGTTTAAAATAAGATATAAGCTTAGTTAGACATCCCAATGTGAAAGTGGGGTAGTATCTCCTTAGGATTAAGGTGAGAGTGAAAGGAAACATATCCTTATCCTTTTCCTTGTATGTCAATTTTCGAGGACAAAATTTTTTGTTGTTGGGGAGAATGTAATACCCTAGAAAATAGTATTAGAATATAAACGTATTATAAGTTATAATTTAGCTTTAGATATAATTAAGATGACACTTAAACATTTTTCTTTAAAAAGAGAAAATTTTACATAAATAGGAAAATCAGTATTCAGGTTTCATTTTTATAAAAATCACTACCTTCCTTCCTTATTAGACTGATGATAAGAGATTATCCTTGGATTCCTAGAGTCGAGTAGAGTAAGAGTGTCCAGTTAGATTCTTGAACAAAGTAAGTTTATTTTTTGCTCATCTTCCTCAAAGTCAATTTTAGGTAAACTTCGTTCTTGGTAGGAGTATTTTGCTTGTGTCCTCTGAGACATCAGAATGAGTCTCTATTGGTCCAGTGTTCTAATAGTGTGATCTGATCATTGATCAGAAACTATTGGTGTAGTTTAGGTTGCCCGTGATTTTAGGTTTTTGGAACTTCTTTTAGGGTCTCCACTTTATACAAGTAAGGGAAGCTAGTTTAAATGTTTTTAATAGATATTGTGATTACTTTTTTATTGAGTATGAATTGGATGAATTTGAATTAAATTGAATGAATATTAATGTATGGTATAATGTAGTATAAATGTTTGTGAATTATATGGAATGGTGATCGAGACATAATATCTTCAAGAAAGGAGATACCCGTGTTGAGATTGTTAGGATGTGTATTGTTTGAGGATTTGTAAAGAAGGAGATATCCTAGCTCTACTGGTATCTTAGAATCACATAGATGAAGGGTACCAGGTGGTGAGAGTTGAAGAAGGTCCATTTAACTGAAATTACGCTTAAAAGAGCTAGCCGAAACAAATATATGGATTTACCATGTTAGATGAGGTTATGTTCATTTGGGATGGTCTAGATTCACAGTTGGAAGGGTCATCTGGCAGGTGCTAGCCTATGAGTCTAACTCAGTGCATGAGTCTTTTGGAAGTAGAGAGTGAAGTGTCTTTGTATGTGAGTCAATATATGTATTATATGAGTTATTGTAGAGATGTGAATGACAATGTGATGTATGAGATGAATCACGAAAGTGTGATGTTTGTAGTTTGGTTGAGATAGGAATTTAATTTATGAATATACATTTCTTTAAACTCTTTAGCTTACCCTTACTTTTGGTTGACGTTTGTTTTGTTTTTAAATTTGTGATGATCGTATGTTACACGTGAGGAGATGATTTGGCAGGTGGTGTGACTCCTCAGTGAGTTGATGAAGAAGTTTAATTTAATTTAATTTAATTTTATTATTTTGTGATTGTATGTAGATATATTTATTAAATCTTATGTGAAGAAGTATATTTTGAAATATTGGATGAATGTATGGCTATTTATATTTAGGTCTATTATATAATTTGTATGTAATAAAGTTCCTATTATATGAAAAATATGGGATGTTACATTTGGTATTAGAGTAGTAAGTCCTTAGGATGACCTGAGGGTAGTTGGTTTATTGTGTTTCTAGTTGGCAAAATGTTTCTAGTTGTATGTTTGGCAATGTGATCTTTAAACTTCTGGTTGTATTTGAGTTCAGATGATTGTTGTGAATGAAGATGGAAGTATTAATAAAGAAAAACAATCTTGATAAAGTGATGAGGGTGCACACTCATAACTAGATCGAGATGAATTTCTATCTTAATTCTACACGTTTAGAGTACATTTAAAAGTCATGTTTTAAATGATTAGTTGTATTTCGTGTTAAAATTGATGTTAGACATATATTGGATTTTATTGTAAGAAGTTTTCTTATGTTAAATGTTTTAGTGGAACTAAAATGCTAGATATAGAGTATGTTGTGAAAATAAAAATAATGAATGGTGTAATGTATGTTATGTGCTCTGTTCTCGATTTTTGTTGTTTGGATGGATTTTTTTGGTTTTGTTTCATTAGTAGGAAATAGAGGGAAACATTGGAACTGCACTTGCTCTATAGTTCTATGCAGTGTGATTGTTTATGAAGTAACAATTTAATTTGTGTGCAAATGTATAATTATTCATTTTATTCATACGTCTTTTAAATACCGTGGTCTTTTGTATTATTGAACACAATTATACCTAATATGCTCTAAATATATACAAAAGACATAATGTCTTCCGTTAACAATTTTTTCTTCTTTCTTTTGAAAATGTTTTAAATTGATATATGGCAAATAATACTTTTAGTATGCGGCAAGGTATTTCACCTTCAGATTTTCTATTAATTTAACTTAAAAATCTTTTTCTAGACCAGCATTGATGTTGTCATGTATTTATTTTAAATCATATTTAATTAGAATTCTTCCATGCACAGATCATTCATCCCCATCGATCAAAATTGCATGATTATATCCTCCTTGTCTTGCTCATATGATTCTTTCTTACATTTATCTAGTTGATCTTGAAGAGATGTATGATGCAGTACATTAGAATTAAATCCTCCTCTATCAAAATTGCATGATTATATACCCTAGGGTCAACTGCCATACCACCAAGAAAGCTAAAATCCTTACATTCATGGATAGTGCCCTAACACGAAATCCTTATTAGTATTGTTGCTACCATGTGGTTTGGTGAAACCAATTCTTGACCGAGGAGGTTATTCTTAACCGAGGTTGTTCTTAATTGAGGAGTTTGTTAACTGAGGACATTGATCTCTACCAAACTGAGGACATTGTTCTCTACAGAATCGAGGAGGTTAGTCTTCACTGAACCAAGTACTATGAATTCTTTACTTACCCAAGGAGGTTGTAATCCGATCAATATTGGACCGAGTATGATGAAGCCTTTACTGGACCGAGTATGTTTTCTGAGTTTGAAGAGATACAAATGAAGGATTCTAAGGTTTCAGAGTATACAATTTCGGCACTCAATTATTCAAGATATATAGAAGCGACATTCAAAGTTTGGAAAGATATGTAAAACAAGTTTAGGCCGAGTTCAAGAAGGGGGTGGGGTGAATTAAACTATTAAAAAATTTTCACAAAATTATCTTTTATAAATTGGGAAATGAAAGTTCTTTAATCAAACTACAGAAAAATGGTATTATGAAGTTCACAGTAAAAAATCAAACAGTTTCAGATCAGAATTAATCAACAGAAATATTTAACGGAACTAGAAACAGTAAAAACCAGTTTACTGGAGTCACAAAATTTATCAACTGAATACAATTTACACAACCAAACAATACCAGCAATTGACTAATACCAGAACTTAAACCAGATTAATCAATACAATATCAGATACATAAATGGAAGCAATTTATTGAATTGAAATGTATTTCAGAACAACCCAGAAACAATCAGATGAACAATATCAACAACAAAGTGATGATAATTCTCACAACAGAACATTTCAGATTAAAGACAACACAAGAAACAATACTTGTTTCAAGAAAACTTGTTTCCAAACATTAAATAAATTAAACAGTGAGTATATGAAACAATAAGCACTCTTGAATTGTCAAAAACAAATTCAATTGATTATTAAGAAGAAATAACAGTTTCAGAATCGCTTAGAAATATTGACAGAAGAAACAATTAATCACACGGTAAGAACAATTAATTGAACGAGCGATAACAGAAAAGATAAGTGTTCAAGAAGAGGGAAAGAAAGATTAAGACACAAGATTTTATACTGGTTCACCCTTCCTCAAGGGCTACGTCCAGTCCTTTGCCAACTAGCTAAGAGTTCCACTAAAAAAGATCACCAAGATCAATTTTACACAATACACAGTACTTGCAACCCGCAAGCAACCACTGCTCTCAGTAGCAAATAACCTACTGCACCCTACAACAGCTGTTCAACCAATGTAGAATCCACTGCACTAAACCAGTTACAATTACAAACCCTATGTAATATGTAACACCACACTCATAGTACAAGATAGATCAATCAAAGAAACAATTACAACTGTGAATGTAATCAACAAATTACAAATTGTATTAAGAACAAAGTAGAAACACTTAACTTTGGATTAAGATCACAGTTTCACAAATTCACGTCTAAAGCAATGCTCTAAGATTAGTGTTCTTGATGAAGATTGATTGCAAAAGGTGTTAGCGCCAAGGCTAAGCATGTGATTTGATGAAGTCAAGAAAGACCATTGCTTGCTAAAGGTTCTGATGAATTGGATCTGGACTATGTTATATCAATGCCTAGCATGTGAGCTGATGAAGACTGCCTCATGAAGAATTTGTTAGAACCAACCTGGACCAGAATTGTTCAAGTGAAGACTTTGTGCCAACATGAAGATGGTTGGGTGATTAGGTCTTGGTCCTTGGTGTGGGTTTGTGTGTTGGTGATTGGCTTAGTCCTTAATCATTAGTGGCATGGTTCATCATTCTTGAGGTGCTAAACAGATTCACAAATATTTTTATTAAAATTGTTTTTAAGAAAAATAGCCCAAACTGTTTTTTGCTGGAAAAAGTTTTTCAATCAATTGAATTTCTAAAACAATCGATTGAATGTGACAGTTATTTCTGTTACAACTGGAATACAGTTATTTCTGTTACAACTGGAATCTTTGACTGGGTCAACTAACGGTCAATTCAATCGATTGAATGGTTTGTTCAATTAATTGAACTGTGACAGCTAAGCCATTTTTAAAACTGATTTGGGTATTTAAAGGAATGGGCACTATCATTTTTAGTTATCAAAAACTTTCGAAAAGCATTCCTTGAGATTTTCTAAGTGAGATATTGCGCCTCTTTTGTGCGATCATCATTTTGGCAAAGCTTTTCAAATCAAGAAACCTCCAAGAACGTGAATCTTTAAAGCATCCTTGAGTGAGGTTCTTGCAACTTTGGTTCTGGACCAAAGCTAAGTCTTCTACACCTGATCTTCATTCTTTGTAATCTGTTTTGTGTAGAAGTACTCTGTGATCATTTCTGATTTTGTTGTTCTGTAATCTGTTTGTTGTTTTCAATTACTGGGTTTGTAATTGAGTTGGTGCAGTGGGTTTCTGCACTGGTCTCACATTTGCTGAGGGGTTCAGTAGAGGGTGAGTGCTGTGGGGAGCAGTGTTGCTTGCGGACTGCAAGTGTTGTGGTGCAGTGGGTTTCTGCACTGGTTACACACTAGCTGAGGGGTTCAGTGAGGTGTGGGTTTACTGCTGGGAACAGTTTGTAACTTGCTGGGATCTTTTTAGTGGAAATCTTTGCTAGTTTGCAAAGGACTGGACGTAGCCCTTGAGGAAGGGTAAACCAGTATAAAAATTGTGTTCTTGCTTTTCTCCCTACTCTTCTTGATTTCTTTTATTCAACTGCTGTTATCATTTTAATTGACTGGATTAAAAACTGATCACTGAATCTGTTTGCATATAATTGAGTCAACTGTGTTTCTGGATTAATTTTAATCTACTGGATTGTTTTTAATCATCTTGAATCTGGATTAACACATTTCTTTACTGAAACTATTTTCTGGGTTTATCTTTAATAATTTCCGCTGTGCACAACTGATTGTTCACTGGACAGTCCAGAATTACACAAGTTGGTTGATTGAATTAAGAATTTTCATTATCTATTTCAAGAACAAATCAGATTTGCGAAAAGATTTTGAAAGTTCAATTCACCCCCCTCTTGAACTTGGTCTAAACCTTCTTTTACAAAAAGGATCTCAAGGTGTTCGCGCGTTTTCTCTCTTTGAAAATTTCGCAAGTATTCACACAAAATGACTTAGTTGTTTTGAAATCACGTGCTTGACCCTTATATAAGAAAACTAGTCATAAGTCCTGTTAAAATTTCAAACGATTGTATCAATCGGTCAATCGATTGAGACTTTAGAGTAAAATTCATCAAGTTCAGATCCTGAAAACAATTTACTGAAATCCTTTCTGAAATAGTTTTCCAAAATCTGAATTAACCTTATTTGAAACCTTTTATTATTTTGATTAAGCAAAATTAATTTTTGGAGCTTACTTTGAATCATGAAACATGCAACATATGATTTTAACCAAGATCAAACTCTCTCACACACAAAACCTAAGTCTAGGACCAAAACTCCAACAAGCTCTATGAAGCTTCAAGCAATCCACATAGCTGGCTATGATCCAATGTAGACTCCATTTTTGTGTAGATTTCATCAAATCATATAGCAGCTCTTGATGCTAACAGGATACAATTTCAACTCTCAATTATTCAAGTGATACAGAAGCAACTCATGTATCTAATGCAACAGATACATACAAATGCAGCTCACTCATCCAATGAGGTTCATGTATCAGATACGGTCATACATCCAATACAACTCATATATCCATGCGTCCTAAGAAGCCAACATTGCCAATGTGGCTTGAGCGGTCAATGCAGCTATGTAGTCGTAGTGATGCAGTTTCAACTTTCAGAAATGTATCAGATGCGGCCACGTCCATACAATAATGTGACCACATGGAGATACGGCCACGACATACAACGATGTGACCACATGGTGATGCGGGCATACTAAGACCTGTCATGCAACATTGCGACACATGTTGATACGACCACTCATAGATACAATGCTTAGTGATGCGATCAAGTTAAGATGTGGTCACTCACAGTTATGACCTTTAGTCACACAACCATGAAGAAGCGTCCACTAATAGATACGACTTTCAAATGCTGCCACTCAGATATACGACCTTCATGATACTACAATGCAGATAAGTGGCTTTGTTAACGTGGCGTTCTCTCATTGGTTTTGAGGTGTTTTTCGTAGGTTTGAACTCTTAACCTGTGCATGAACTATTTTAACGACTGAACGCTATTTTAACTACTGAACAAGCTTCAAACTACAAAATCTATTTTTTTATCAAAACTCTTTATCATTTTCAAAAATCTCTTTCACGTAATATCATACTCATTATTTTCGAAAATTAACTTGGTAAAAATATAATTTACGAAAAAATAATCGACTGATTGTGGTTTTTCAATCAATTGAATTGAGTCAGTTTATTCTATTTTACAACTGTTTCTCTTATAAAATAGTGTCATGCTCTTTTCAAAATAAGAGAACTATTACAAAGTGATTCTTACGTTGTTTCTGAGATAGGTTTTACGTGCGAAAAAGTGTGCTTCGTTTAACCAAGTTTTTGAAATCAAGAAAGATCAAGATAGTTGTTCTTGAAGCTCTCCTTTGGTGAATATTGTGTTGCTATGGTTTCGGTTCATCTGAGGTAAGCTTTAATGCACTATCTATTTTTTTTGTAATTCAACTATGGTGTTCAATATTAATTTTTGTATTCATTTTTCTCTTGTATTGGTGATTGTGTAGACTACAAATTGTATAGGGTTTACGTTTGTAGTGGTGCAGTAGGGTTTGACACTGGTTTTGTTATCTCTGTAGGGTTCAAAGGTGTATTTTACTGCGGGGTATAATGGGTTCTTACAGGAAGCAAGTGTATTGAATTGTTCTTGATTGAACCGTGTGTTCTTTAGTGAATTTCTTTGCTTGAGGGACAAAGAGACTGGATGTAGTTCTTGAGGAAGAGTGAACCAGTATAAATCTTGGTGTTTTTGCTCTCTCTTTCCCTTTCTTGGTTTGCGCGTAAGTTTTTACGTATTTCTATATCTGCATGCGTGGTTTAATTGTTTGATTGTGCTTTTTGCTTGATTGTTTCTGTGTTGGGCATTCATAATTCACATTATTGGTTGTTTTAATAAAGAAATTTCATCCTCTTATTAACTCCTTCCAAAGCTTGCGAAAATTTTCAATATAACTCATGAACTCAGCATATTAACTCCTTCCAAAGCTTGCGAAATTTTTTTCAATATAACCCCCTCTTGAACTCAGCATATATCTCTTTTCAATCCTCTTATAGCAGGATGAGGATTCCTAAAACATGATTTGGAAAACTGATTCTTATTGTAATCTTCCAGAGAATTGGTGCTCCCTTTGCAATAGTTCTCCCAGTATTATTCAAACCAACTATTGCAGTCCAAATTGTAGGTGTGATCTCCATATACTCCCTTTACGTGAGAGTACATGACTTCATTTTTAAATGACACATTTATAAAGAAGACCCTTACCAAATCAGGGTAAAGATTCCCAGTCAGGTTTAGGAATTTTTCCAGCTTTTGATGCTTGAGCATCCTCTTCACATTGTTGAGATTTTTCTTGCTCCAACAACTTTTCTAGATGCCCATTCTACCATACATATTCTTCTGGTATACGTTTGCCAATACCTATTAAGCTCTTTTGATCTCTTCCTTGGGGTTGTTGAGATAGACATGGTTGGGTTAAACAATGTTTGGCTTAAGATAGAAGATATTATGGCAAAACACTTGGATTCACCTCTAAATGTGTTTTTCTAATGCAGATGAGTATGTAAAATACATGTAACATATGCTAATATAGGAACATATTTCTCACTCAAAAATACAAACATTTAATATACAGTAAATGAAAATACAACCAACATGCTTTAGGTGGGATTCTGCATAACTCAATTAATTGGGAAATGACATGATTAGTTCAAGAAACCTATGTAATCAACTTTTCAATAAATGTTTTTTTACTTCCAATTGATTGTTGACAAGTGGTACATGCAGTGTACTTCATGCGTCCTCTTATTCCTTTAAACTTCTAATCAATTTATTTCTTCCCATCAACTTATTGACTAGGTCAAAGAGCATCTTAATATGCTTGAATCTCTCCTTCACATTAATGGTCATATTTCACATATAATTATGCAATAAAGATCCACGATTATCAGAGTTAATAATAGATTAATGATGATAATAATAATTGATTGTAATATGAAATCAAGAAATTTAATGTATGACACAGAATCTCGTCATACCAAAAATTAATTCTACAATGGTTATGAAACATTCATTAAATCAATTATTCCTAGTTTAGTTTGCAGGTAATTAAATTTCTTCTTAGCAAGTGGTTTAGTGAATAAATCAGCCAATTGTTTTCCAATTTCAATAAATTAAATTTCACAATCACCATTGCTCACATGATCTCTAATAAAATCATGGTGAATTTAAATATGTTTTGTTCTTGAATGTTGCATTTGATTCTTAGTTAGGTTAATAGCATTGGTGTAATCACAAAATAGAGGAACCTTTTTAAGATTTGGGTTAAAATCACTTAGTTGTTATTTTAACCGATGGATTTGTGCACAGCAGCTCCCTGTAATTATATATTTTGTCTTTGTAGTAGATAATGCAATACACGTTTGCTTCTTGCTGTGCCATGAGATTAGACGTGATCTAAGCAAGTGACAAGTTCTACTTGTACTCTTCCCATCTAATTTTCAACCTGCAAAGTTAGAATTAGAATAACCAACTAAATTTAATGAAACCTCACTTAGATATCATAGTCCCACTTCTATAGTTCCTTTATGATATTTTAGAATTCTCTTTGTTGCACTGAACTGAGATTCCTTTGGATTGGATTGATATCTTGCACAGAGGCACACATTGAACATGATATCAGGTCTACTTGTAGTTCGATATAGAAGGGAACCAATCAATCCCCTATACTTGGCCTAGTCCACATCCACACCCTTCTCATCAACATCTAAGTAACAACCAATTGAGATTGGTGTTGCGACTTTTTGCATTTCTCCATATCAAACTTCTTTAGTAATTACTTGCAATATTTGGACTGATTCAAGAATGTTCCATGCTTGATTTGCTTGATCTGCATGCTTAGGAAGTAGTTCAACTCCCCCATTACAGACATCTTAAATTCTCCCTGCATAGTTGCCACAAATTCTTCACACGAATTTTCATTAGTTGAGCCAAAGATAATATCATCCTCATAAACTTAAACCAATATTATGTCACTGTTGGCTTTCTTAATGAAACCAATTTCTGTTTTTCCTCTTTCATAGCTTTGAGAAAGTAAGAAGTTACTTAACCTCTCATACCATTGTCGTGGAGCTTGTTTTAGACCATACAAGGCTTTCTTGAGCTTTGTATACATGTTTAGGAAACCTATCATCTTCAAAACCTGGAGGTTGGCTAACATAAACTTCCTCATTTATAAAGCCATTCAGAAAAGCACTCTTAACATCCATTTGGAACAATTTAAATCCACCCATGTAAGCATAAGTAGTAACAATCTCTAGCTTTCAATCTAGCAACACACATATGTTTCACGAAAATGTATGCCTTCTTCTTGATTATATCCCTTAGCCACTAGTCTAGCTTTGTTCCTCACAATAACACCTTGTTCTTACAATTTTTTTTTAAACACACACTTAGTTCCAATGATATTCATTTTATTAGTTCTAGGAACTAGGATCCAAAACTTCATTCCTTGCAAAATTGATACAGTTAATCATGCATAACATTAATCTAATTATTATCATTCAATGCATCACCTACTATTTTTAGTTCCAGTTGAGAAAAAGATGTCATATGTTCATAGAACAAGTTTAAGGACTTTCTGATTAAGACTCCCTTGTCAATATGTGCAATGACATTGTCCAGTGACAAGTCTCTTGGCACTCTCTAGTCCTTAGGCAATCCAAAATTCATACCAGAAGCAGCAGGTTCTGTAGTAGATGCACCAACAGGTTTTGCTCCTTGTAACTCTGTATTGTCTTTTCCATCACTCCACTGGTCTGCATCAATCTTTTTCCTCTGAATCTTAAAGAAAAACTCATCACTTACATCTGTCTTTGTATTCTCCTACAGTTCTTGGTTGATTCATCAAAAAAAATATGCATAGATTATTCAATTACAATAGTCATCTTATTATATTCCCTATGCATGACTATGTGAGGAATATCCTAGGAAAATTCCCTCATCTGTCTTGGAGTCAAACTGGCCCAAGTTCTTTTTTCATTATTGAAAATAAAGCATTTACAACCAGAAACTTTAAAGTGAGAAATGTTGGGCTTTATATCCTTAAGGAGTTCATAGGGGGTTTTCTTTAAAATTGGTCTAATTAAAACTCTATTAAGGACATTCAAGTTGTATTCATTGCATCTTCTCAAAAATGTTTAGGAAGATTAGTCTCTTGGTACTCTGTCTACCAACCAATTGTCTAGCTCTTTCAATTGATTATTTGATAAGGCCAATGTGTTTTCTTTTTCATGTGTTTCTTTAAATGCTTGAAGAAGTGTATTGTAATTTTCATGATTCATGGATAAACTAGGAACTTACACTACTTGGCTATGATTGATGACCAACTGTGAAACACAAGTTTGCTACTTCTTCTTCTTATTTTGAAGAACTGCTAGAAGATGTATCATTATCTTCCCAAGTTATGTACGCTCTCTTAGTCTTTCTAGCTTTACTGTTTTTCCTCTCTGTAAAGTTAGTTGAACCAGATTCAAATTTTCTATTATACCTTTTGACTTGCTGGTTCTTCTCTTTTCTTTCTTCTTCTGAGCAGCTGTTTGAGTGCTAAGCTTTTACCCTTTCTTTCCTGATTTTCCTACTCTTTTAATTTGTTTATTTCTAATTCATGCTCCCTCAGTTTTCCAAATAGTGTAACAGTAGTCAATGTTGTCAAGTCCCTGGTTTCTAAAGTTGTTGTGTTTGCGAGCTCCT
>Ga0099825_1002594_pt1 | contig 24063 bp, 9 predicted proteins | sample SiratroredBW_FD_76838 | JGI IMG/M metagenome (GOLD analysis project Ga0099825, IMG submission 76838) | Root nodule microbial communities of legume samples collected from California, USA - Siratro red BW | ecosystem: Host-associated > Plants > Roots > Nodule | place: USA: California | collected... | reverse complement strand
GTGTGGTAAAAAAAATAAGGAGAGCGCGGGGGAATAATGATTAAATAAAAAAAAAAAAATGGGGAGGGGGGGGGGGTGGAAAAAAAAAAAAAAAAAAAGGAAAGAAGGAAGAAGGGTGGTGACTCGGTGACAGACAGCAGGTAGTGTAACATGTAAAAAAACAAGGAAAAAATTTGACTGTGAGAAAAAGGGAACAGAGAATCTAGACAGGGATTGGAAATGAAATTCAACTGATAACTGATATCTGAAACACCAACATAGAACAACAACGCGGGATGGGATATATAGAAATAGTTGGGTTTGTGTAGCAGAGTGTTTGGATCCATTTTTATACAGTATTTTATACACAATCTATCTTATTACATGCCATCTCATGTAACAACAATAACAATTGATAATAATATTAAATATAGGAGTGTAAGAGTATGGTGTGTTTCTAAATCAACCTATTATTTCACTTTTGTAAAAAAATATGTATTGGTTAACTTAAAATAATGTTAGTATGTTGAAAAATAGCTTTTGGCTCTCTGTTAACAAATATGTCTGTTTATTTTTATTTTTTTGTAAAGGAGGTGTTAAATTGGAGTTAAAATATTCTTAAATTCTCACAATTCTTTTACTATAAAAACTGGAAACATAAATGACTAAAACTTAAGAGTAAATAATATATGCTTTAACAGGATTTTTTTTACTGACATCAAATTATAAAATTTTTATATAATAATTTTGTTGATTTTTTGTAATAAATATGTTAAATAGTATATAAATAATATTTTCTCATGACAAATATAATTTTAATTAATTGATTATATAAAAAATTGAATTCGTAGTAGAAAGAAATAAAGAAAGGTTAAACATTATAAATATTATAATGTTCTGAAACAATAAATTTACATGTGATTCTTCTGGAGACTTTTGAGGAATCCATGATTGGTTGCCCAAATATAGGGTGGGGGCCACCAGGCAACCACGGAGCAAGGGACGTATCTGGGAAATTAGGATATATATTTAGATAAATTTTTTTGTAATTTTTTTAGAGTAAAATAAAAACTAAAATTAATTTTTTATAAAATAAAATTAAATGATCTATAATTTAATTACAAAAATTATTTCAAAACATTTTTTAACTTTTACCTTATAAATAAGTTAATTTTAACTTAAAACAATTTTAATATTTTTTTACTTTCATCTTTTAATTTTAAAAAATATTATGCTAACATAATTCTAACTTTATATTTTATATTCTTGCTAAGCAAACTTATGGATCAGGTGTCATTGGTATCACTTTTTTAATGATTTGACTTCTCCAGTATAAATTCATATCCATAGTTAGAATTATTGTTGTTATTGTTATATAAGAGGTGGAGAATACTACCAAAGTTGAAATATGATATAATGATTAATTAAGAATAAAATTAATTTCTAATTAAGATAAATTTAATGTCAGGTTAATATGAGATTAATCATTGATCATATTAATTCATATCCATTCATTGAAGTTCAGCCTAATTCTATAATTAAATTAACAAAAAATAAATAAATATACATTTTTAATAGAATCTAACACTCTCAACTCTATAAAAAAATTGCTTGAACACTGAACCCCCTTTTATACATCCCTATGTCAAAGAGATACTGAACAACTCACAAATAACAATGACTATATTAGCCAAGTGAGAGAGATTTTCAATTCATTGAGAAAGTGAAAGAGAGACAAGTAACTATTCTAACTTCACTATTGCTTGTGAAATTGATTGACCAACCACAAAACAATATCACCTTTCTTATTTATTTTTGTCAAAAAGGAAATAGGCAAAAGCATCATCTGTCAGATGTTTCATTATAGACCTTTGACCTGACTGTATAGAGCATTAACTATCACATTCTATGTCCTTAATATATAGATATACCCACACTATGAAAAAAATGTATTGTAATTTCATATATTGTAAAAAAATACTCAATATTCTTCATTTTCAAAAGTTTATATAAGAAATAATGAAAACAAAATATTTTCAATATTTCTTTCACAAGCTTTTCTATAAAAGAAACAAAAAAATCATACTATCCCTTGATTTTCTGTCTCAAAAAAAAGAAAGAGGTTAGTATTTTACTGCAGTGCTAGAGAATATAAAGGGAATTTCCACAGATACCTTCAGCTTCATCCCTAAGACATAGAAGTAGGGCAAGTGGGCCATCTATTATTGCCTTCCATATTTATTAGCACCATACATATTGGACAGTGCCACTATCTTGAGAAGGGAGAACTTTGGAAAAAGAAAGACCCAATGAATCTTCTAGACTAATCAAATCGCATTGTTTTAGCTCTACACTGATTTCTGTTATGATTAATTTTTATGTCTGATATCAGTTTTAGTAGGTATATCTTAGTGCTTAAAGTGCACCTACCTTCCACTAATTTTTTGGACTTAGTTAACTACTTATGTGTGCTCATAATACTACAATAGTATATATTAACCAAAGAACTATTCTAATATGTATGATAGCTTAACTAATAAGTTTTTGGTGCAACATAAGCAAAGTAATTATTTTGAACAGCATTAACTGAGTGAGTTTGGTTAAAAGACAAAGGAGGGGGACCATAAGCTCTTTAATGTTGAGATAGGTCACCTTCTCTAAGTCTATGATTGCATTTCTTAAGTAGGTGGTAAATGCAGAACAAAGCTTTCAGATGGTGCACTTGAATTATGTCATATAAGTTACATTTATTGTCACTTTCCTGGAGATATATTTGTAAACTGAGAGTAGGAAATAACTACCATTCTTCTTTCAACTTTCTATATTCAAGAAATGATGGGACATTTTTGTTTGGATTATCATCCTCTGACCTTATATTTCATGCGGCCTTTCACAGTGATTATGTAAAGCAGAATTTGAAGTACGCTTTCATATATATTTTAACTCAGCCAAGACAATATTTTATCACGCTAGGGCTAGGACCATAAAAAATTACATAAACTAAAACACACTTTCGGATACGAGGATATAAGCTTTCTATATTGATCTTCCTTTTTGTTTTTTAAACAGCTAGACATAAAATTATTAAAAATACTTAAAAAGAACTCCAACCTTATTATAAACAAAATACAACAAAGAAAAAACAACTCCTATCACACCCGGCAGTCTTAATTAAGTTCTAAAACAATATATAACAAGTATGAGAACCATCATTCACAAACAGCACCCCAACAAAGAATATATATATCTTTCTGATGTTCATTTACTATCAAAGTAAGCTAAAAGAAGTATTTCATATACATACGGCAAATCTCATCTAAAAGTAAAATGAAATTTAATAATTTGTATATGAGAAGTACGATCACTTTTGAAATTCACCATTCCATGTACTATTTTTCAGCAAATACTAGTTTAGCAATTTTTGAATCAAATTACACTACTTTTGTAAAAATATTTTGATATATTGAAAGTATAATAAACAAGGACAAGTCGATTTTCTCTTTTATTTTTATTTTCCCCTACTTAAACAGACTCACTTTGTTAAACACAAAAAGAAACTATTTGTGTGTATGAGAAAGTTATTTCTCATAATTTCCCTTTCACAAGTGTTCCCTGGTTGAAGGACTTCACGGAAACAAGAAGTCAATGTCAGGTGTATACAGTAGATACATGTACAGCAATGAATATATATGAAAAACACGTTTTCATGATCTGTGGCTCTTACTATATTATTGAAGCACTTGGGGGAAGAAAAGGCAAAGGTGGAAAGATAAAGGTTTAAAGAAGCAAAGGGCAAAGGAATAATAATTGTAAAGTGTGGTCACGATGAACATGAGTATGGTGCACTGTGGTTTATCTTTTTGGTTTCTTCTTGGCGACTCAATTGGACTACCTTTGTTTTCGAAGGAAGTTTCGAGTACATGGGACTATATCATCAAACACAGAGCAAGTTTCCACTGAAAGCCAAGACTGATCCAGTTGTTGGATCTCCAAAATTAGAATCAGTTGTAAATCTTTCATGGTCAATTTAATAATAATCTACTTTTATTTGAAGAAAAACCATCAAAGGGTACTGCACCAGCTACCATCTTCTCATTATGAATCATCAATATTTATTTATGGTCATGCACATGCACTTGCTTTCAATCTATCAAGTTGCAGGTGTAGGTAAGATGATTTAAGTTTAATTTTACACAGTGATCAATGGCTAACTGAACAATTGGTCTCACCTAATAAAGGAAACATAAATTGTGACAATTTTAGAACAGAATCATACTGATTCTGGTACCCTCATTATGCTATTGTCCACGTGGCTAGCATCATATGGTAATCTTGTGCCTAGGGTTGGTCCCAAGTAAGTAACCTACCTTGTTTTCCAAAAAAGATAAAATAGCCAATTGCCTTCAAGGCTTTTGCTATGATACATTTATGCACCTCGAACCAACCCTAATTCGTCTCAAAGATTTTCTGTACTATTACTATTTATTACGTGTAACTAATTTATTCCTTTCATTTCATATTTGATTATTGTACAGGGTATGTGTTAATTAGCATGTGGATTTGAGAAAATAGAAAAGAAAGAAAATAAAGATAAAGTGAGTGATAAATGAGATTGTATAGATTAAGAGAAAGATATTGAAATATGTAGAAAAACTAAGGAAAAATTTATTGAAATTTGTGAATGATTTGATTGATATATTAATATATTTAGAACATGATTTATAAAATAATTTAATGTAAAAAATAATTTGAAAAATCTAAATTCAAGTTAAAATAAAAAATATAAATTAAAATAGGAAATTAATATAAAATTGTAATAAATAAAAATATTGTATTTCAAAATTAAAATATATTAAAATAAATTGTAGAAGTTTCAATAAACTTATTTTATTTTATTTATTGTTTAATATTATAATATTAATTATTTTGATTGATTATAGTTTTATGGCTGAATTTTAACACTTTCTCCACATTTTAATTGAGAAAATGTTAAAAAATAATTGTATCCTTTTTTATGTTTTTATACATTGATTTTTTATTTTTTTTTCATTTATACACATAGTAACTACCACTATGAGAGTTTCCTCCAAACAAAACAGGACAATAAATAATTATATAGTTTTTCATGGTGAAATAATCTCATTTAGTATAAATATTTTTATTCTATAAACGATTAAACTGTAGTGTTTACAGTTATAAGTAAACTATACATTTATTTTATGTGTTTATTTAGTGAGAGTATTACTGAAGAAAACATGATACATTATATTTTTTTAAGTGATAAATAGTGACAACACTATCACAGACATAAAATAAAATAATAAAATTCAGGGCCCATATATTTGAGGCACCTGCTACGTACCACGTGGCTTGAATGAAGAAGTTTAAACAGTGTTGAGTGTGAGCAGTATCTTCTTTTCACGGTAGTAGCATGATGATTAATTAATAGGACTAAATAATAGTAATTAGTTATAATAATGATAATTACCAGCAGTATTTGTTTATAGGGGTCAGATATGCCACGTATGCTAAACATATGCTAAACATAGACACGTAACTCTCGGTGGGTCCCATTTAGAACTGTGAGTTATGCAGAGTGGTGTTATAAGACATCCTTCTCAACGTGTCATGTTATTTTTAAATCCTTTTACAAGTTCTGCTTTAAAGGTGAAATATTATATAAATTTCATAATCTTTAATTATATAATTAAATATTTATTACTTTTAGGATTCAGAATTCCAGATCTTAAATTTAATATTTTCAGTGTTACACGTGTTTAAGTCAAAATTTGTAAAAATATTAAATTTAATACTGTATATTAGATACACTTGTGTAAAGAGACTGCATTAATGTAATTTTTAAAATTCAGGGATTAAATATAAAATTTAAATTTGAGAGACAGTAAAATTAATTCAATTTAAAAAAAAAATAAGAATACAGTTAAATCTAAATTATTTAATCAACATAAGTATTTGATTTCGCCTAGTAACATTATCTCTTCTATCTTAATAGTAACTATTTTTTTAGTTTACAGATATTAGTGTTAGGTACAGAAGTGTGATTATAGTCTCACAGACAAATTTTTTTTCTTAATTTTCCCAACAATTACACTCTACAAAAGTTATAAGTTTTATCAAATTAAAAATGTTACTCAGTTTTATAATTTCCAACAAAAATAATAAAATATATTCTTAGGAGTGTTTTAAAATTAGAAATATGAGAAGATACAATAAATGAATTAAATCGTGTTTTAAATTTGTTTTTCTCATAAACGTTTTATTTTTTACTTTAAAAAATAGAGAAAAAAACACATAAAAAAAACCAAAATTTATATTAATTCATTTTAACCATTAAAAATGTGTCTAAATCTTAAAAAAATATTTAAATTTTATTCGATTTCAAACTTGAAAATAAGTATATATATTATCATCACTTATAGTTAAACGCCAAAATATTTTTTATTTGCTTCTGAAAACAATTTCTTAAGTATTTTTAAAATAATAACCTATTTAAATATTTATATTTTTTAGATAAGTATAAAAGATAAATTTATACTCAATATAAAAAAAATCAAGACAACTACAATTATAAAAAGTGATATATAAGAACATCTTATTATCAAAGTTATATATAAGATTATAAAGTTGAGATCTAAGTGAAACTGAGTCACATTACTTAAAATTTAAAATCCTAAATTATATAAATAAATAAAAAATTTTCTATTTGAAAAATATATTTTTGCCAACCATAGAAGAAAACACTAACCACAGAGTTTATAGAACCCTTACATTTAAATAAAAGTTGAAAAAGTGATGTGAAATCTATATTAAATGTAATTTAACATATTTCACTAACTCACTTTCTTGGTAAAACAACACAATTTATTTATTTATCTTATTGTTATTGGCTGGCTATATTGGAGTTCCATTAAAAATTCATTCTATTTCCCATTTCCTCCAAGTTAGAAACACATTTAAAAAAACTACATGCTATTAATTTATATATTTTATTTATTTGTAAAATTTAGATACTATTATTTAGAATATAAGCTGAGATAAAAAGTTTATCCTAAAGTATAATCTAAATAAAACTGCATCCTAAATATTAATACAAATACTTCTAATAAAAAAAAACAAATATTTAAAATTAAACTTTAAAAAATTCTTCAATTATTTGATAGTTTTTTTACGAACAATTTTATTTATTTTTCATTTAATTTAAATAGTACGTAAAAATTCAGTAACAGATAATGTAAACAAATTAAAACTAGTATTAAAGATAAGATTCTAGGATTTGAGATTCAATGATATCTTACTTATCCTTTTAAAAATTGAATAGTTAAAATGCTTTATGTTTTTCAGTATAAATATTCATTAAATTACATATTCTATATATTATTATGGATTTCATCTTGGTGTGAATTCTTTTTTTTTTTTCATTGTTAGCTATGAAATTGAGTATTTATTTGGGTATCTTACCTCTATCAGTGATAGTAAAAAATACCTATAACGGTTTGCACCTCCTTGGCATCCCCCATTTATCTTTGTGCAGAAATTTTTGGCAAAAAGTCTTGAGTAAAACCTAAAGTTTTAGGCTCATAGGAGATATTGTCTGGAAAAAAATATAATTAGTTCTTTGAACTATTGCATAAATTATTTTTTTTGTAATTAGAACGTAAGAAAAAAGTTCCAATAAATTTGCCAAAAAAAAGGGGTGTAAAGCTTGAGCGTAAGATTAAAATAATGTGAAAAGGGATGGGTGAACGAAGCAAATCAGGGGTTTGAATAGTATATTGACTATAAAATAATGCAAGAGATTTCCTTTGTTCCAGAGTCCAGCCCATGAATTACTGAAGCCGATGAGTACTTTTAATCACAGGAGTTAATGAATAATGATTCCATAGTTTTGTAAAAAAAAATTAAACCATGGTGAGATAAATTGAATAGTGATATTTTAATACTATTATTTACATTTGATATTATAAAATATTATTATTTTATTAATATATAATATTTTATTAATATAAAGCATTAATAGATGTTTTTTCCCACATCAGTCTCAAACTAATATTTTTCAGATAAATTAGTTAAAAACGAGTTTAACTTAGTCAATTGGAAAGTGACATGAAGTGATAAGTTAATTTGGTAAACTTCGGCTTAGCCTAAACCGTAACCATACTCTAACCAATAACAAGGTTGAATTGAAATTTGAATTTGACATCATGTTCATGACTCAGTGGCTAAACTGTGTTTCCAGATATTGCATGATAACATCAAACACATGTTAATTAAAATTAAAATTCTAATTATATGTATGAAAGGTTACTTCAAAAAGACAAACCTCTCCAATTCCACCACATGTTTGAAATCGAAGTTAATACTTTCATAAGTATGAGGTGAAATACAAAGAAAATTCACAGATATAAAAAAAGCACTCATGTTACATTATTTTTGAACTTTATTCCAGAGTAGAACAATCTTACATTGATGAAAAGCTTATTTAATATATGATACAAAACTTGTTTAAGCAACTTTTGAGATTTATTCTCATTAAAACAAAACTAGTAGCTTTCCCATATGCATATTCATATTTTTCTATTACATTAAAAAATATATAATTTTATTATTTTTATGAATTATTAATTAAAATACAAAAAATACAATTTAAAAGATATATATATATATATATATATATATATATATATATATATATATATATTTTTGTAAAAATAATATTAAAAATTTATGTGGCTGTTATTTAAAAAAAAATATTTAGTTATTTATTTTATTAAATGAATAAATAAAATGTTTTTATTCATTAAAGGATAAAATTATTCAATTAAAAGATGACATGATAGAAGGTGACCAAATAATGTATTTTCTCCATATAATAATATAAATAAATTTTAATATAAAAGATTATTTAAAAATTTATAAAAAGTAATTATAAAAATAAATATAAATAATTTTTATAATTTTATTGTAGGTAGTTTTTTTTACTAATAATAATTTTAATTTAAAAAACAATTACGAAAAGGATAAACATTTATATCCTAAAAATGGAAAATCTCTTTAATAATAATGTTATACATGAAGTTAAAAAACTATGCAATCTCGTATTAAGGGACATAAGGCAATAAAAAGGAAAAATAACTAGGTCTTATATAGAGCTAGGAGGCAAGAGTGGTCAGACCTGTTCATGGGCTACTGTCCATTTCCTAACTCCTATTGAAGATGCTAAATATTAAAAAAAAATGTTTTGACAACTTTATATCGAATATAACTAATTTCTCTTATATCAATAACAATAAAATTTATTTTTTTATTTATTCACATGTATATTATTACAGAAAAAATTGTCAAAGGAGGTGTCATTAAAATAGGGTTTTCAAAATATTAACCTATTGGTTAATGGCTATTTTGTTTTCCAAAAGGTTATTCTGTCATGACCGTTTGAAAACAAGGTGGCTCATTCCTCACTATCTCAATCATAATAATCATCATTCTGGTTCTCACTCCAACATACTAAGAAGAGACACTTGTGACAGAACCACCCTGACCCTTAATTAATGGGACCAGAAGTGTCCTAAGCCGAGACCAAAGAAGCACTGGAATCAAGGATTGAGTCACATTGTGGAGCCAACGATATGAAAGAAAGTTGCTGTACATTTAAATAATCAAAATACAAATTGGTTCTGCTTCTGGGGGACCACTCAATTATCAAGTTCATTTAAAGTGCGAAAACATTTTGTTTTCCAAAGGTTATTCTGTCAATAACTGTTTGAAAACAATATGGCCTCATCTCACCAAAAAGTTTAACATGTCTCTATCAAGTTTCAATATTTTTGTTTCATCAAACCAGTTTGATGAGTCTTGAGTCCCACACAAGTTGAGGTACATCTACAGCTTCCAACTATGATTATTGAATTGCTGAAGTCCTGTAACTTATTGCCTTCGTTGTTGAATGAGTTTACCACACCGTATTCAGTACTTCCACTTCCTGTAAGATATCAAATATAAAACCGTGCTCAATACTTCCGCTTCCTGTAAGACATCAAAAAATATAACGATTAGTTAGTCAGGACAGTGCCTTGAACATGTACCCGAACTTAAAGAAAATTTCACTGTTAAAGAATTCTGATTCTAGTATTTACATAGCAATCTACCCTACAAAATGTTGTCGAATCATTCAAAAATATAATTAATTTAAATTTGTTTTAATCATATGTTAGCACATATTATATAAATTTCATGTTACTAGAATCCTTGTTCTTGAATCATAAGGAGTTAAAGTTAATCACAACACAAATTCCAAATAGATCAAACAAAATGTTCAAGACCATATATGAAGGATTTGGGCACAGTTTGATGGATTAAGCCCATTTGCTGACTCAAGTACCAAAACCCAACATCAGGTCTCAAAAGACATGTACTATAAACCTCACAGAGCTGGATAAACTACGTTACATATACCTCGACATTGCATTAAGGCCAAGAGTTAGTTGAAAATAGCAATTTGCTAGAGAAAGCATTTTCCATATTACCTCACTTATCTACTAATCATTAATATACAAATTTAATAAAACTAATATAGTCTTAAGAAGGGAAAAAAAAGTATGAAATATCCTCGTATTTAAAATCGATTAGAGATAATACACACTTTAATAATTAAGATCTTGGAGTGAAAAAAAAAATCATCTACAACCTGTAAAATACACCATTCATCGTAAGCAAAACCACTAAAATTCTAAATATTTTAGTTAGAAACTTTAAAAAGTATCTTTTAGAATCGATCACCAAACCAGGACCCACATATACAAAAAGACTCAACTTCTATCCTTCATTTATATCATGCATATATTGACATAAAGTTTGAATCCTCACAAATGTTGAGAATCACACAATAATACAAAAGTACATAATCGAATTTAATTTAACATGGATTTGATACTTCAAGTCTTAATAAGAGAAGTATTTCACTACTTAAAATGGAATTTTTATCAGAGCATGAAATTACAACTTTTCTAATACAATTTTTACAAAGATAAAACTACAAATCCTTTCATATTACTTTTTCGAGGATAAAATTATAAATCCTCTCATTGTAGACAATTATCTAAATCCCTTGTACATCTAAAAAACTTAATGAATTGTGATAAGTATACTCAAATCAACTCTTCATTCTCAGTTTTCTATTTCTCTTCTTTATATTACTCAAGGTAGATCTTTAATACGTGGAGTTTCTTTGGAATATTTCCAACTCTGGTGTGAGCATAAAATAATAAGAGCATGCATGTTCAGATATATATTTCAAATAGAAAATTTAGTACAAATCAACATGGCAAATGAAAGAGTAACATACAGAGATCTCGCGAAAATTGGATATGGTTGTGAATGAAGCTTCCATAGTAGAAGACAAGGACATGGTAGGTGACGCCATGAATGAATGCTATTGGGGAGTGGAGGTCCCCTTGGAGGGGAATTGGCCTCAGCATTGGAACGAGTTGAATCCAATATTGTTAGACGGATGTTGAACTCTAGTTGGGAGGATAAGTAGTAGTACAACAAGGGCTCGAACGAAGAAACAGTAAAATACGATACCATGCAAATCAACTGAACCACAACAACAGCCGTTGATGATTATGATTGTGGCATTGCTGAAGTTCTGGATGCCATTGCCTTTGTTGTTGAATGAGTTTGCTATCACACCGATTCTAACTTTGCTAGTTGAGGCACAACTACACCCTTCAATTTCGATTGTTGCATTGAAGAAGTCTTGTGTGCCTTCACTCTCGTTCTTGAATGACTTTGTTATGACACCTTTTCCAATACTTTGGTTTCCTGAAACATCAAATATTAAAAAATTAGTAAGTGAGTACTTGATTCAGACAATGCCTGGAACACAGAGGGAATTTCAAAAATGCTTGAAACAATATTTCCCTTGTCCAAATTCACAATACTTAAAGAAAAGTAATGCAGGGGAAAACAGAACTATCTTCACCTTTACCACGGGAATGGAGAAAAAAAAAATTATAAGGGAAACAACCATAGCACATCCCAAACCACTCAAGCATAATGCCAAAATAGAGGAAGAACTATCAACTACAATTTCTTCTATTACATAAATCACATATATTGTGTATAACAAACTGAATTTTCAAGTATATATTAAAACAGATAATAAGTCACATACATAACTGGTTTAAGAACGAGATACACAAGGACTCGTAGGCCCTCCAGCTATTTGGTTACAATTCTGGTACTAAAATAGTCTTACAAGAAAGAGAACTATATTGGATTCACACGGCCAAGGTCCCAATCAGTTATATCTGAGATAAGAGATTAAAGACTCTAAGGTGAAAGAAAGTACTTACATGTAAATTACTTGATGTAATTAGCATTAAGAACTGAATTCATAGTTACTTGTGGATCAAACTATAATTTGCACATCACAGCTCCAGAGAGTCTGAGGAGAGTGCATTCAAAATTAGAAATCCTTTAGCAAACCTGAAACTTAAGAGGCCAAATCCTAAAGAACCTGCAGCACCAGGTCAAATACATTAAATTACTAATTTTTTTCAACTGGGGAATAAGTTAAACAATGAGTTCAATTGCATTAAATTTCATATCAAACCACGTTGCATAATGAACATGTGATACAGATTGAAGTATCAGTCTATCATAGCTCATGATTGGTTACTGAAACTCCAATCCCAACAATAATTTAGAAACCAAAAAAGCTAATTCATATAGCCCTGTAACACTGCAAACCTAGTACCAACAGAAAGCAGTCTGTCCTGAGAATTCATGATCTCATTTATCTATTCTCTTGTTACCCCCGACGGTCTAATGCCTAAGAGAACAATATATAGACATGCAGACTCAAGGAAGATAAATCAAATCCAAAGGAGTTAAGGTTAATCAGAACAAAGTTCCCAAATAATTCAAAGACTCTGTTCATTACACATACTTTAGACCTGGTGCTGAACACAAAATAAGGCACAGACATTCAGATCTAATCTGCATATCGAAAATCATATATATTCCCAAAAGGAGACATACAAAGACGTCACCATAATTGAATCCGGTGGTGGAAGAAGCTTCCATCAGGAATGTCTTTGTCGTCAACAGTGGAAAGTGGCTATGGAGAATCTAAAAATTTTGTTGGCGAACGGTGATTTAGAAGTGAAGGGGAATTTTGTCGACGTCCGATTAGGAGAACCTGTACCTGAGAAAGACAGAAAACAGAAAATAAATAAATAAACAAACTAACAAAGAAATCAAAAACAGCAAGAGAGTATTTGTTTAGTTTAATGATACCATGCAAATCAAACGAGGAACAGCAACAGCGGCAGCCTCCAGTAAGTATGATTTTGGCATTGGTGAAGTTCTGACTGCCTTTGCCCTGATTGTTGAATGAATTCACCACTTTACATCCGCTGGTTTGACTTATATCAAAAACTGAAAAATTAACAGAAGAAGAGAGCATTTTTGATAGAAAAAGTGACGCCATTTTCAGATTCATGCTTTCTAGATCTCTTTTCATGTCTATAAAGAGAGGATAAGACCAGCCCCTCTAGGATCTAGAGGATTCATTTGGTTCTATATTATATATAGTCTTTTAAGCCGCCGGTGGTCAAAGACTCCACTCCAAGTATGATTATGGTCTCTGTCTTATTCACTAAGAATAGTTATTGAAAGAAAAAAGTGACCATAGTTTATATAAGGTCAAAATTAGTTATAGTAGGAAAAGGAAATAATGAGCAGCAAAAATGGAGACAAGAGTTTGTGACGGTGAGTTGCGGATTTATGTGTCCCAGTACACAAAATTTTATAAATCGACTTTACATGTTTTAAAAAGTTTATTTTAATTTATTTCAACACAAAAAAATATTAAATATATTCAGAAAATTGATTGTCTGATAATCTTTTTAGGGTTTTGATTAAAAAGGACTAAAACAATTTTTTTCAAAAAAATCATAAAATATTATATTGAAGTTCTAACTTTTTAGTTAGAAGAATTAAAATATTTTTTAAAATATAAATATCATATTATAAATTTAATATATGAAACTTTAAAAACTCAAAAAGGTAAAGAATAAGGGTAAGATTTAGTCTATTAATAATTAATCCCGTAAACGAGATGAAGCGGTGCAGCCAGACTTTTTGGTATTTCTATTTTTGTTTGTAATTATAATCAGAATCCATTCTTATTAGGGGCACAGTAATGATAATTAAATTATTTTAATATATATATTTATATAAAAATAATCACAATTATATTATATTTTGTTTCGTTTTATGAAAAACCATTCTAAGATAATTAATTTTATTTATAGTGGAGAAATTTAAATTTATTATATTTAAACAGAAAACTATATGAAGCTATTAAATAAACTAAAGTAAAAATTTGTCAGCAAAGGATGGGGTAACTTTGGAAAATTTTAAGAGGAAAAAACTGTAAACAATAATTATAAGTTTCAAATTTTAAAATACACAAAAAAAAAAATTTTTTTTTAAAAAATAATATTTCTTTTAACTATTCTTCAAGACACTGAACAGTTTCTTTATCCTATAAAAACTGAAATGAAAAATTCTAAATTATACTAACAGTGCTCGGTAAGTTATTATACGAATTTAAAACCGGTTACGTGAATATTTTTAGTAATTTATACCTTAAAGATATAGTTTAAATGGATGATTGAAGAAGGACAACTCATCAACACAAAGTTCTAACTTTATATATGTAAGACTGGTAAAAAGGTAACCTAAAGTGAAAATGAAGAAACAAATAAAAGAGAAGTTTGTCTTCATTTTCTTTATATATATATTTATTTTTTTCTTTTGTTCTCATTTTACTTTATTTTAACTTTCACTTTGCTGATTTTCTGTTTACTTTCAGTGTTAATTATTTTTCTATTATTAATGTGGTACCAACTCGAAATCTTCCCTTTCCAGGGATCATCTCTCAGATGGGAGGAACAACTATGAGATTGGACCATCTTTCTACCACAGGCCCTGACTCCAAATCATACTGGCACATGAACATGAGGGGAAAAAATCTGCTTGGTGTTAGTAGTTTTCCTAGTGCTTATGATGCCGAATTGATGGCGATGATTGGTGGTCAGGACTGCTTTTACACCAGAACATTTCAAGAGTGTTGTCTGAGGCCATTCGGACTTACTGAGCAAGAACGCTGAATTGGAAAAGCAAGTACATGAGTTGCTCAAAGAAAATTCCAAAAGAGACTCACCCTTCGCTGCCAAGGAACTAGAACTTTTCCAATGCCAAGGTCTGAATAAATGACTTAATGCTAATGTTGGGTACTTGAAGAAAAGGTTGAAATCATCTGAGGAAAATTACAAGACATGGATACTCAACTTCAATTACTAAAGGAGAAAGTTGAAGAACTTTCAAAAAATGAAATCAGAGTGAAAAGAGGAAAAAACCCAACTACAAAAGAGCTGATTTTATATAAGCTATGAAGGAAGCTCTTCTTTTTTTCTCTAACCTCCAAGCAACCTAATTTGACCTAGACAATGAAGTTGTAGATAGCCAACTTGTAGATGAATAACTTTTTTTTGTGTAAGAATACTTTCTTTTTGTAAAAAACTCAGTATTATCTCGTACTATTTTATAACGACTTGAACCAGCAAGAAACACTTTTTTTTTTTTTTTAAGCAAGACAGCTCATAGCGTTGTGGCTATGGAATTGGGTAAAAAAGGCTTATACTATTTACGTGGATTTCTGATTTTTTTTTTTTTTTGCGTTGCCCGTATATTTGTTAAAACATATTTTTTAAAAGGACCATTTTGAAGAATTTATTTTTCACAATCTATTAAGAAAATTATATCACAGAAATTAGTTTTCATCAAATTTGAAAAAAAAAATAAAAACAGTGAAGAGAAGGGGTATAAAAGTGCAAAACGAGGATTTGGATTAATTGGGCCGAAAACAATACCCCTTATTCCAGAGTCCAGCCCATGAATTAGTCTGATAATCAGCACTGTTATTAATTATAAAAGGTAACAAATACTGACCCAGAGTTTTGTAATTCGGGAGAAAAAATACTAAATCATGGAATCATAATACTGAAGAAAATTTATAGAAATAAATTTAATTTCAAAAATATTCTATTTCTTCCTAGAAATTTATTATGTGTTTAGAAGAGAAATTTTAAGAGGGTGATTATTTTTTAAGAAAATTTAAAATGTTTTGTGACAAAATATATGATATAGGTAAGAAATTTTTAAAGAAACTGAATTCTAGAATTTCATTAGAAAAATTATATTATTTAAAATTACATCATTTCAAATTTTATTTAAAAAAATAAGAATTTGAAATTCTTTTTATCTTCAAATTTATGTTTTGCTTTTCATGGTTTTCTCTTACTTTAAGTTTAGTTAGGGTGTTATTAACTTGAGTATGATCGAGACATTATTGATGTTATTACTTTTTAGTTGATGTTAATTATGATTTTTTACTCTGTTAGTAGGACTTATTTTATAGTTTAAGTTGTTATAATTTTTTGTAGACTACTATAATTTGTTGCTCAATATTATTTAGAGTTTGATCGGTCAATGTCAGGATAATTATATTTTTTTAATAAGTTTTTATTGTAATTTTTTTTTATCGTATGTTTGCAATGATTTTTTATCATCACCAGAGATATTATTTTTTGTGAATATTCTCGGTGTTAACTGAAAAACTCTTTCAGCTAAATATTAATTAGTACTACTTTCTTTTCCCACCAATGTCAGCAGTGAAATATTTTTCGTCGATCGTGATAAGAAAAAGAGAACAAAAAAGGTCCCAACCATCACCGTTCAAAAATAACTTTGATCAAAATCATTCTAAATAATTGTATTAGAATTGAAAACTATATTTGTAAATGTCAATTGATAATTTTTTTGTAAATATCAAATGAAAAGTTTTTGAAAAACTTTGAAAGAAAAATGATATCAATCAAGATTGTTTTTAAAAGTTAAAATAATTTAAAATAAAATAAATTCAAATTCAATACATTTAAATGTTGTATAAATTCTGAAATTCTACGTTAAACACACAAGTAAGGATATTTGTGTTTTTTTCATGGTCCACGTCTTGGTGTTATTACAAGTAAAGATCTTTGTTTGTTTTTTCATGATCCACGTAGGGGTGTTATTTTGGGTTAGGTAGTCTTACACCAGTTAGGTGGTGCATTGGGCATCTGTTTTTCCTTCTACAAGCTGTAGACAGAGAAAAATAATGAAGCAATAAATGCCCTAGGCTGGGGCACAAGAGTAGCTGCTCTATTGGCTAATTAAGGAAACATTAGGCTTGGATAACCACCCACTAAATAATGAAGCCCTAAATTCCAAAAAGCACATTCAAAATAAAGTTTTGCATCTTGAACAGGAACTTGCTCTATATAAAACCAACTACCCACAAATACATACTGCAAAAGGAAGGAAAAATGGGTTCCACTCACAAGTTCTTTATTATTTTCTCATAATCTTACAAATGAACACATGACTTGTCATGCTATAAACTTACACTAATTTATAATAAATATTGCTATTTATGAATGCTAACCATGAATTTTTGGGAAAATCTCATTAAGTATTAAATATAACCTACTACATAGACAATAATTAATGTGATTAATGTAGGGAAACAATGACTAGGAGTATTGAAAAAACACAGAACTAGCAGCGCAAAGAAATATTGAAAATAATGGAAAGAGAATAAAATTACCCATTTGGTGGCCAACAGTCACATAACGACTTTCTTTTTCTTTCTTTCACTGACAACTTTCTTTCTCCATTCTTTCTCTCTTCTTTCTCCCTTTCCAAAGCTCTCTTCTTTCCCCCTTCTTTCTCTCAGTCATATTTTGACATGACTGTGACCCCTCATTACTCATGTGATGGCAGTCACATACCTACACTAACAACTTTCTCTCTCTTGTTCTTTTTCTTTCTTCCTTCCATCTTTCTTTTCATTTCCTCGTTCTTTTCATTCTTTCTTTTATAAGGAGGTATATATGACAAAATTAAGGAGGGGAAACAGTGATATTTTGACACTTCTGGATGGTTTTTTTGGTCTGTGACTGCCTCCCCTCCTTACTCATTTGGTGCAGACACTGACATACCCTTCTCTCTCTTTCTCAGAAAATCTTCCTTTCTTTTCTTTCCTTTCCTTGTTTTGCACAAAAAAACTGATATTTTTTCCTTTTTTTCTCTTTCTGATGGGCTATATTATAGTATCGTGAACTTGTTTTCTTTTCAATCACCGTTCTTCTTAATTATGTCATATACTGGTTTTTAATCTTACTTTTCTTTTGTTACCTACATTCGTTTTTTAGAAAGAGAAACCTTGCTTGCTGGCTAGCATCTAATGTGTGGTGATTAATTAATTGACCTGTTTCTTCATTTTATGTGGATAAATCTGATGTATTTAATTATTATAATTAATATTCATACTTGAATAATCAGAATCAGTAGCAGTAATTCTTCAGTTAGCGTTCATTCTCGTAATAAGGTTGACACAATAGTAATTTTCACTTTGATTATTCTATCTCATCCCACCTTATTTTATTTATCTAATAAACAAAGGCACGTGACTTAGTTAAACCCTGACTTTCACGGTTGAACAATTATGAGCTGAAATGGTTAACCCATAAATAAACCTCCTATGATAAGTTAAACTACATTAATTAAATATCTTTTATCAAACCCTTCATTTTTGTAGGATTATTCGCCGACGAAATTATTCAAACGATCATGACACTGACAATGAACGAATTAAATCCAAACAAGATAATTCCCAACGGACAATGAGGAGAACATGTGATATGAAGGATTAAGGATCTTCTTAAAATTTCAAACTATATTTAGAGTGCTCATAAAGAACTTTCTATTCAGACTGAACTACTTTTATGAGGAGAATCTCAAACTAAGAGATCAATAGTGAGATTCTTAAGATCAGTCTTAATAAAGTAACAATCACTGGTAGGAGGTGTCTATAAAGCTTTATTTTGAAAAGGTAAAGATATATCTTCTACTTCATGCATGGTTTGGTCCAGACAAAACTAAGGAAATACATTAATTAATAAACATGTAAACGCGACATTCCAAGAATCAATTAAGGCACACCATCCAGCAAACTAAATTTATATAGGGTGCATGCAAAATTTACCAGTGAGAAGCAGATAATACAAGAGAGAGAAATGAGTCCAAACTGAATTACTATCTAGAGAGAGAGTGAATTACTGTAAACTGATCAATTTTATATTTTTCATTGGGTTTTATAAAAAGTTTGCCATTTTCACAAAAATAAAACTTTAAATTCATACAAAAACGTTGGACTTTGCTAAGCGACAATTATGATTGTCGTGTTGCGAAAATCTTGGAGGCCGTTACCCTCGTTATTGAATGAGTTTCTGATAGCTTCTCTTCCTGCCAGATATAAAATGTGTGATGATTAGTAATTGGGGTTGAATGTGGAGAGAAAATTGAAGAAAAATCATGTTGAGGAATACCGTTTTAAATGAATTAAAGTTTCAGTAAAAGAAAATGCTTTATCTGGAGTTATAAAATTAAGGAAGAAATGCCACTTTTACAGTTTCCAATTACAGTTTATGTATTTTTCCTTTTTTTTTTATTAGTTGTACCTAATTTGACTGGTAGTTAGCAAACTGAGTGTGTGGCCCACGTCTCAACTGTAGACTGTTTGAACGCAAATTCATAAGAAAATTTGCATACATACAACTCAATCAATACATACAACTCCATCAAAATATCGAATATATTTAAAAATAAAAATCAATCTTTAGCTATTATATAAAATGATTGTTAATTATAATAAAAATAGTTATCAAATTAGATTTGATTGTTAAATAACTATAAGATAAAAGTAATGATTGAATTTAGTGACCTAAGACAATTGATATCTAACATTAACTACTAAGATTTTTAGTGACTAATAACATTAGATTTTAAATTAGTTTTTAACTTAAATTCAATCATTACTTGTAATTATTTAATAATAAAAATTTAATTTGATGATTATTTTGATCATAATTAATAACTATTTCATTTAATAATTAAAAATTATTTTTTAAATAATTATTTTATTGTAGTGAGATTATCCAAATCCTAGGAATAAAATCCCCTAACATTGGTGACCCTTTCTTCTTCTTCCGTGCATATGCCTTTATTTTATATTTTGACACAATTTTAGTTTTCTACTTTCACTAATATAATATTTTATTGAAAAAAAACAGTTATAATGATGAAGTACTTTTAAACCAAGGATGATACTTTGACACTGAAAACAGTAACTTATTTCCATTCGACACTAAAAAATAATATTATTTTATTAAAAAATAATATTATTTTATTAAAAAATAATATTATTTTATTAAAAAATAATATTATTTTATTAAAATATAATATTTTATTATAAAAATTGAAATGGTATAATTTTGCTACAACAGTATCAAAGTAGAATTATTCTTTTTAAACAGTGGTGCAAGTATCTATTGTTTTTTCTCACAACTCTACCTTTCTTAATGGCTACCAGTGGTATCAGAACGTTTCTGGTTGAGGCCTTTTTTTAAGTATCGGAACACCTTTTTTTAAAACATTTGAGAAGAGATAGTACACTTCAATCCGGAGGGAATATTGAGTTTTGAAAAAGGAATGAATTAACGAAAGTTCATGAGGACTAAAAGGACGTACACAAGTACAGCAGGTTTGATTGATTATTTTGAGTGAGTTTGAGAAAGTATATATATCTTACCTTCAGAAATGTGAGAATAGAGGTCATTCGCATCTGCAGCTGAATATCCTAGACAAGATCCCCCTGATAGAACCACTCTGGCAACTCTTCCCAAACCTGTGATATATGCCTCAGCAGTCCATATGACACTGGTGGCAAGAACTATGGAAGCACACACCAGACGAGGAAAGCGTTGCAGCGCTTTCAAGATCCGAAGTTGCACCTGGAACAATTTTTATTATGTAAGCTTCCTAGCTAGCTACATATGTTTGATGACTCAATATAGCTACAATTATAAAGATGTGTTTGATGATGCAACATATGCTAGCTAGAATAATATGTTTGATGAATCAATATAGCTACAATTATAATGATGTGTTTGATGATGCAACATATGCTAGTAAACGTCAAATGGATATTTTCTTCCTAGTCGAAAAGTCAGTGTCTGGAAAGTATTTCTCCCTTTCTTTACATCCTTTTACGAATCGTACCTGCAAGTTCAATATTGGGTTACGTCTCCACCATCCATTGACGATGATGATGGTTGAGTCGCGGAAGTCCTGTGTTCCATTACCTTTGTTATTGAATGAGCTTCTTATACCACCCACTCTCCAGCCTCCATTGACGATGATGATGGTTGAGTTGCTGAAGTCATGTGTTCCATCACCTTTGTTATTGAATGAACTTGTTACACCACCCACTCCTCCCTTGATGATGATGATGATGATTGAGTTGCTGAAGTCCTGTGTTCCATTACCTTTGTTATTGAATGAACTTGTTACACCACCCACACTTCTAGTTTCAGACCTTGTAAAGGTTAATCAAATCTCAAAATTATTAGCTATCAACTAAGGACAATCAAAAAAGCAACCAATTTTTATAATCATAAATATTTATTCAACACCTTATTACTGTTTTATAATATCACATTCTACCAAAATAATAACAAAATTTGTTTTTTTTTTTTTTTTAAAATAATTTTTGTTTTTTTGTTTTACTTTTTTCCCCATCCCTGAAAGGTTGAGGCCCCTACAACGAAGACGATGCTCCACCTCTTTCCCTGCTCTCTTCATGCTTCCTTCTCTCTTCCTCTCGAGTCACATGTCTGACTCTAAAATCTCCTTCCCCCTGTTTCTAGTATCAATAAAGACATGGACGCTGCATCATCCCCTGTAAAACCGCCACCACCGACGAAGACCTCCTGACCATGATCGAGGAGTACCACTGTACCGCCGCCACCGTCATCTCCGTCGGCAAATCCTCCAAAGTCGTCCATTCTTTTCCTTCTCATTCTCTTCAACCACTTCCATTCTACGCTCTTATCTTTTTCTCTCTGTCTCGTTCATTCCCAATTTCCTCATGAGCTTTCTCCTGCGACGCATAGGAGCCAAGAAATAGCAGAACTAAACTCCCAAACCCGCCAGGGACAAGAAAAAGTGGAACTTCTTGAACCAAAGTACGCGTTCCTAGTCCACAAAGTGGTTTTTTTCCGTAGCGGGAATAAAAACAATTTTTGCCCATTCTCAAAATTTTGTGAAAAAATTACGTCAGAATGGAAAAAAAACCCACAAAGTTGCCTCAGAATGGGAAAAAACCCCACAAAGTTGCCTTCACTTAGCCACAACTTTGCCCCTTTCTACTTCTTCTGCTTCTCTCTCCGACTCCTTGTACGCCAACAAGCCTGCCATCGCCGTCGTCGCCGTTTCCCATGGAGCCGGCGTGAGGATCCACTCTGTCTTCCGAGGTACTTGACAAGGAGAACTCTGTGACCACTTGAAAGCATTGGGTGACGATTTAATGGTGACTAATGGTCTAAGAGATATTATTAAATATAGTAAATTAGATACTAGAATGTATTATTACTAAATTTAACAAAAGATACTACAAAGCTTATGAACACTGAAACAAGTTATTTAGAAATGATTGACATGTCTAAATATATATACATGCATACGTACAACGATTTGTAGTATCGCAGCAGTGTGAAATAGGAAAACATGAGAAGCAATATGAGAAGGAGAAATAACATTGGAATCAACATAGTTGAGGTGTGAGGAACGAAGGAAGAAGTAAATAGTGTGAGGAGGGAAAGGAAGAAGTAAACAGAGCTCAGAGTTTCACCTGAACTTCCACATTCATCTTGGCTCCATATGATGGATATAGAAGGTGAGAGGCGTTTAAGAAGAGTTGTGATACACTTTGACATGAAGAGCAATTGTCAAATTGACGTGAATAAAAGAACGTGGTGTGAAACAGTATATTTCCATTTTTGTCCACATTATAATGACTAATAATAACTAATGTAGTAGGTTGGGTTGGAGGGATGATACATTGACACTGAACACAGTAATTTATCTTGACACTAAAAAATAATATTTTTTTTTTAACCTTGACACTAAAAAATAATATTTTTTATTAAAATATAATATTTTATTATAAAAATCAGGGAGATAGTGTCATTTTGCTACCGTGGTGTCAAAGTAGATTACTTCGTGAGGTTAGGCTTAAGTGACATGATGTAAGAGAGATTTAGCAGAGTCAGGGGACTTTAGTTTTTGCCTTACAAAGTTGGATCATACACTTTTTAGAGTGACAATAAATCAGATCCTATGGAAAAAAGAAATGTTTTGAAAATTCACCAACCACTTCAGAACTTACTTTTAAGATAATACGGTCATCAAGAAAGTAAATTTTTTATTTAGAACGTCCCTTTTCCGAGGCGTAAGAGATGGGGTATGGGTTTTGTGAGGCTAAGTGGATAGGGTGCGTGATGAGGGCAAAATGTAAAAGAAAGGGTGCTTATTGTATGAACCGAGAGAGTAATGAGAAATGTTCTTGCACTACTATTTTTCTTTCACATTCAAATTACAACTTCATAAATTATTATAACATTTATATTTATATTTATTATTATTATTATTATTATTATTATTATTATTATTATTATTTTAATGTAATATTTATTAAAATGCAGGTAAAAAAGTAGGTTTCGAACTATAGGGGAAAATCTCATTTCTTAATAAGTCACATTTTGTTGTAACCTTCCACTTTGATAGCCAAAATACCCCACCAATGATACAATTGAATGAGAACTCACCAAAACAGTGAAGATATGGCACACCAAACCCATATATATGAATTAGCATGTGCTGTAGATATAAGAGAAGCATATTCATCGGAGCTGTGATCTCGGTCCCACCACCTTGTATTTTCTCAATCTAACACAACATTCCACATATATATATATATATATATATATATATATATATATATATATATATATATATACATACATACAACTATATATAGTATCACAGAGTGAG
>Ga0099825_1002589_pt1 | contig 24083 bp, 8 predicted proteins | sample SiratroredBW_FD_76838 | JGI IMG/M metagenome (GOLD analysis project Ga0099825, IMG submission 76838) | Root nodule microbial communities of legume samples collected from California, USA - Siratro red BW | ecosystem: Host-associated > Plants > Roots > Nodule | place: USA: California | collected... | reverse complement strand
CTAATATATAATAAAAAAAAAAAATTTTATTTTATTTATATAATTAATATAAAAAATATATATATTAATATAAATATATATATATAAATATATATATATATATATATATATATATATATATATATAATTAATACACCATCACATACAGATGATCAATACTATTATTACTATCAAATAGATAGATATTGTTGAGTGACTTCCCTTTGCTTAGTAATTTTGTTTCCTATAATTGAGAAAAACTTCTTCAATTTTGCTGAGAAAGACTTTTTCATTTGAGCTATATCATTACTTAAGTGATATGACTTCAAATAACATACTTGATTATGTTTTTTTTTTGCTTCAACGTCCACTTAGTGTTTTTATAATGCTTGAGTGATGCATTTGTGTCACCTACAACACATTATAAAAACCTTTCTCATTTACAAAATTATTATGGAGAAAAGAAAAGAGAGAATGAAACACTTAATAAGATTAACACTTGTTATCTCTTAAAATATGAAATCTCATTATATGATAATATATTGATTATTGTTTAAATTTAAAAAAAAAAAACCAAAGAAACTGAAAATTTAAAAACATTAAATTTTAATAAAATAAAAAATATACATATATAACATTTTATATTTTTTTTATTCATTAAATTTATTTCTACAAAATATACTATCATACTTTTAACCAAATGCGGCGAACCTAGATTCAACAGAAGGAGAAACATTCCATTGATTTTAAAATTAAAGATCATATAAAACCTTTTAATAAGAAAGAGATAAAATTAAGTAAAAATAAATAAGAGAAAGATAATTTATTCTTAAATAATTCCATGGACGTGACCATAAAGCACGCATGTTATGATTTCATTATAATTCACTAAAAAAGCATTAAAAACCTTTGATATTAGGCAGAGAGAATGACTTAAGTATGTCTGTGTTTAGACAAGTTCATGACTAACATAAAATCTAGGGAGTCTCATTTTTAGATGTAACACTTGGTATTTGGTTGACCCCTCATTTTTTTTAAACATTTTAAATTTTAACATATAATTTATTAATATTCAATTCTTTTACATTTCAAATCAAATACTTATTATATTTAAGTTTCATTTAAGAATTTAAAGTTATTTACATTTGTTAGAAATTATTTAGGAAAACACAAAGTAGAAATTTAAGTTTAATGAATTACAAACAAACCATATAGAAAATATTAACTATCTCAACATACTTTCATTCACCTGTGTTGAGCTTAATAAATAAGTCACTAGTAACGACCTGAATTTATTGAATTGAATCAAAAAATATATAATAACCTCTTAAGTGAATCAACTTATTATAATAAATAAGTTGAGATAAGTTGTTTTTTTTAATTAATTATATAAGTTAAAATTGAACCTCCACTTAATTATAAGTAAATCATGTGAGAAATTATAATACCACAATCAACTTAAATTGTTTCTATATGTTATTTAACTCTATCATTTATATTAAATATGAAACTTTCAATTTATACTTAAATTTTTATCATATTTCACATAATTTTATTTATTCATATTTTTTTATATCACTTATTTAAATCGGTCTTAATCAAGATATCATCGTTCAATCATAATAGGAAATAATCGATCTCTTATGATATCATTATCTTAAATTTGGTTAGGAAGGGAGGGACTTAACGTAATTCTTTTTATGTCAATTAAGGTTAATGTTTTATCAAAATTTACCAAAATTATGTTTTTGTCTCTCAGAGACATAATTTCTTCATTTTCATTAATGGATGACTTTCTCAACTAATATTTGAAAAATTATTTATCAACTTATGTAAACTAATTTTGTTTATCTATATTAATAGAATTATTCTTTTTACCAATGTAAGTCATTATTTTACCAGTTTATTAAATATATTGTAATATTAAAATAAGCGTTTATAGTTAATAAAAACAAAAACACTCTATCCAAAAAAGAAAAAAAGTTAAATCTAATAAATTAAAATTTTCTGAATAAAACATTTTAAAGAATAATTTAAATAAAAACCATTTAAAGTCAAAGTATTCCTACTTTAAATTATAAAAAAAATCCAAACACAATATATGTTTTTTTCTATATCTCCCGTGGTTTTCTTTATCAAATATTATTAATTAGAAGCATTCATGCATCAGTTGGAAATTCTTGAGCTATATGTCACATCAACTTTCCCCGCGGGTCACAAAAGAAAGTTAATTCATAATCAGATTCATATAAAAGGGAAAAAAGAACAAATGACAAACACTTGTCTCAGCATCCCAAACTCATCAACCTAAACGGGTCAAGTGGCATACTAAAAAATGATACCTTAGTTTTGGTAGGGCCTCATAGTAACGTTTTGTGATAAGATCTGTCCAAAGGTGTTAGGAAGAGTAGAGCAAGTCACAAACTTCCCATACTCACAATTCATTAATTATTCCAAGTGTTTCTTTAATTCAGATTTATCATCAATGCTATTTATTGCACTTTCTTCTTTCCATTTTTCTCTTATGCCCATTAACATTGGCTAAAAGTTACAATGCATACAAAACAAATGCTTTTAATGAATATATCTATAAGTAGTAGGCATGAATATTTGGATTATCTTCTTGCTAACTAGGTGGATACACTCCTTGTTATTAATTTTTATTTGAATATATTTTCTAAAATTAAACAATCAAAATAAAGTTATTTACGAGAAAAATATTGATGACTTCAAAATTTGCAGGGCTAGACTGTATTCAGGACCACAACTTGATAAAAAATTATAATGTAAAAATTGATATAACGGAGTCAATAAATATTGTAACTTTATCGAGAAATAGAAAACGTTGGACTCTGTTAAAATTTGAGTAAAAAAAATTGAATGCAGTTGAATAGAAGTAATAAAGGAGATGTCTGTGCAAAGTATGCAACAATCAAAACATACTTGTTCTGGAAACAACCGCATGGTTAGTTCACATTTTTATACGCCATACTTGCATTTTAAACCCTTCATTTTTTTTCAAGCTTCCCATGTCATGAACGTTGGGTACATATGCTAAACAAATGTCCTCAACATAAATTAATTAATATATTATATTATATCTAATATAATATTTAAAAATTAATTTTGAGAAAATACTTCAACATAAATTCTTACATTCACTTTTATGAGTTAAAAGAATATACATTCGTAAAACGATATTATGGTGATGAGTGTGTCTGAGTGTGTGACTTTCTCTGTCGGGATTCTTCCTGTCACACCCGACAATTCAATGAAAAGTTACTTGCGGTAGTGCACATAACTTTGACGTAGACAACATCACCAAAACAAAAAATAAAACAACATGAACAAAGAAATTCACGAAGAATTTTTTGGTTAAATCGGGCAAGAGATTGCGGAAAAGAGAATATAATTTATTTAATTATATATGAATAGTTTTACAACCCCTACAAACGCAGCTGGTTGAAAACTATACGGCATGCTAGGTTGTACTATTATGACCGATGATGCAGCAGAGCGCAGTGCTTTACAACTGTTAAAATACACCCAAATTCGTAAATAAAGAAAAGAAAAATATCATAGAAAACAATTTAAACATTTTTTTATGAAAGACAAAACGCGGAAACTTTGCTTCCATTTTTCTCTTTCGTGCATCGCCCTTCCTTGCATCGCTTTCTTTATTTGTCGCACATATTCTTCACATCCTACAAAACATCAGAACACATGCACATATTATTAGTGTGTCCGTCAATGTCATCGAGGGGTACGTGGTCCCTTGTAAAACCCAACCAGAAAAATCATTTTCCGTATCAAGTTAAAACCTTGACAGGGATCACGACGGTTCCTATTCATTTTTTGGGACCAAGTAGACATGTACAAAAAAAACGTTGAACCATTAATGAGAGATTATGATAATGTAGCATGTACGTAGGTATGTAGAAGGTTACCAAAGAACTATGCTAGTTGACCACTGTCTAATAGTGGTAAGGAGGGGGTGGCGATGCGTAGATGTAGTGTGGAGGTGGTGGAGGAGGGGACTTATACTTGTAAGGCTTCTTGTAGGGTGGTGGTGGTGGAGAGTGGTAGATTGGGTGGGGAGTGTAAGGAGGATGAGGGTGAGGAAGAGGGTGTGGGTGGGGGTGGGGAAGGGGCTGAGGGTGGGGGAGTGGGTGGGGGTGAGGGTGGGGAAGAGGGTGTGGGTGGGGGTATGGGTGGACCGGAGGTGGAGGCGATGCGTACTTGTAAGGCTTCTTAGGGGGTGGAGGAGGAGAGTGGTAAATGTAGGGAAGATGAGGGTGTGGATGGGGATGGGGTTGAGGGTGTGGGTGTGGATGGGGGTGAGGGTAAGGGTGGACTGGTGGTGGTGGGGATGGGTACTTGTATGGCTTCTTAGGGGGTGGGGGAGGAGAGTGGTAAACGTAGGGAGGGTGAGGGTGAGGGTGTGGGTGGGGATGAGGGTGAGGGTGGGGGTAAGGGTGCACTGGTGGTGGGGGAGATGGGTATTTGTAGGGCTTCTTGGGAGGAGGTGGTGGGGAGTGGTAGTAATATGGCTTTTTTGGAGGAGGTGGTGGTGGAGAGTGGTAGTAGTATGGCTTCTTCTTGGGTGGTGGGGGTGGTGAATGGTAGTAGTATGGTTTGGGTGGAGGAGGTGAGGGTGGCGGGGGAGAATGGTAGTAGTATGGCTTAGGTGGAGGTGGTGAAGGTGGTGGAGGAGAGTGGTAGTAGTATGGCTTAGGTGGAGGTGGTGAAGGTGGTGGGGGAGAATGGTAGTAGTATGGCTTCTTGGGGGGAGGAGGTGAAGGTGGAGGTGGAGAGTGATAGTAGTATGGCTTCTTTTTGGGTGGTGGTGGAGGTGAGTGATAGTAATATGGCTTAGGTGGAGGAGGTGATGGTGGTGGTGGTGAGTGATAGTAGTATGGTTTAGGTGGAGGAGGTGATGGTGGAGGAGGAGAATGATAGTAGTATGGCTTCTTGGGAGGAGGAGGGGAAGGTGAAGGTGGTGGAGGAGAGTGATAATAATACTTGGGTGGAGGAGGTGGTGAAGAATAGTGGTACGGAGGAGAGACAGGTGGGTACTTCTTGGGTGGTGGAGGAGATGAGTAGACGTAGCCGTTAGCCGAGATTTGAGATGGCAAGCTTAGAGACAATATTGCCAATACAAGAGTGAGTGTGGCGGAGGCCATGAGAGACCCCATTGTTTTTGCTCTCAACCTCACTTCAAAGTGGGGTTTTGTTATGCTCTTTCTCAACCAAGTGCCACCCCTTATATAGATTCTTTCTTTACCTCATTCCACACCAACTAATCACTTTGGTAAATTTCTTCTCACCCATGCTAAAATGCATGCGCATTCCCATCACCTCTTCTCCTTCTTCCACCCTAAAACGCTAATAATTTATGCCATAAAAAAATATCAATTAAAGTAGAAAACTACATTCCCCTACATTGACGCTAGCAAACAGAAAAAAGCCTTAAATTATGAAAATGATATTTGTCCTTTTTTGGCATTAAATATAAATAAACCATACTACTATTCTCTTTACCAATTAGATCGAAGTGGGATTTGGATTGGACGGAACGTGGTAATTAGAAGGGAATAGAAAATGATTTTGAAATAGTGAAACATGAATTAGTCGGTGTTTGTAATTTGTGAGTTGTGGTCTTAAAACATGTTACTCAAGTCTGAAAAATAAATGGTTTGGCAAAGACTATGCGATATTTGTTGGCATTGGAAGACTTAAAAAGTGTGGTACGACATGGTCCGTAGCAGCCTCAATGATTTAGAAGGAGTGTCCCTCTTTTTCTCTTTCTAATCAATTAATCTAGGGTTCTCTAGACACTTTAGAGTGTGCACCACACCACGGCTCGCACATGTTGCATGCCCTTGCTCAGTTCCTTTTCGGATAAAACAAATTTCTTTTTACTTTCCACCCTTTATTTCTTACTTTGCAATATAAATGCCACCCAAATTCATGCCTCCTGCTCTTTATTTGCTAATTTTACTTTTCTTCTCAAAATTAAAATTAAATCACAATTTTTTATTCAAGAAAAGGAAATTTAAAATCTTCCAAGTATACCTACATTTTAAAATAAGCAACTATTTTTACCTTTCCAGTGTTGGATCATTTTTTTTTTTATCGAACTTATTTAATAATTCTGATCTTATATGGGACCAAAACATCTGATACTGCCCGGTTTTCCTGTCTCATAAATTATTAATACGGATTAAATAAATGCTGAAATGATTACTCAACATATTGCATTTTCCTTTTTTTTTCGAAATCCACGTAGTGTATTTCTTATTCAGTAAACTCATTTTACGAAAAAATAAAACACCGATATTTACATAATCACTACAACAAAATATTTACTACAGTTTATCGTTTGCTTAACGAAAGTTTTTTTTTTATATATTAACAATATAGGTTATAATCATTGCTTGATTAATATATCTAAATATGATTTAATTAGACATCTATTTAATAAGAACTTGTTACAAGAAATACGTTGTAAGTGTCCACTTTAAAAAATTTATTTTGATTAATTAAATGTATATGAAATGGGTTTATGATCTTCTTATATAAATATGAAAAGGTAAAAACAATTTCCCAAAAGTCACTTTCACAAATTTAACCAAACATCATCTTAGTAACAGCTATAATTTGTAATTAATTTTGGGTTGAAAAAATTGTACAGCCTAAATCTTGTGCAAGGTCCCAAAAAAGGTGGGTTCTTACACTTAATGGGTCCTCAAGCTTTGGAGTGATAGAGTGGGGATACTGACGTTAATTGAGTTAATGGAAACATTAGTAGTAATGGTTGTCGTAACCCAAGTTACGTAGAACATTGGTTATGAATAAAGGTTACGTGCAATATTACAAGTAACTTTAGCATGTCTATATAATCAAAATGAGAGTTTTATATATTAATTTTAAATATTAATTTTTAAGCTGGCTACGAGATTTTTTTCATTAATGGAAATCAAATACATTATCAAAATATTTAGAATACTTTCCACACTGTTAGACTCCTGAAGTGGTGGTGCGATTGCCGGTAATGAATTTGAAAAAAGAAATGATAGAATATTATCATTAGAGACGTGGATGGGAAGAGTATACAAATGAGTTAAACAAAGGGCATGGAAGAGAGTGAAGATATTATAGGTTATAAATTTCTTGCTCTTATTATAGTAAATTTTGACGGGAGTTCCATTTGTCCCATGTTTCCATAACGGTTGTTGTTGAGTTTCTAACTTCTGCTTCAATGTATCCCAAAATAGTAGGATCCATTCATAGCTACATAGATAGGTACCACATACCTAAGTATCATTACATCACCATTCACGTATACATAACCTAAAACAATAACTGATATTGGTACAGTATATTTTAAAATAAAGAGGGAAAAATATATATGAAACAAGGTAGTCAGTGTAATAAAAATTATTTTATATGTCAATCTGGTAAAAGGGTATTAAACTAATTAATGTATCAAATATAGATATTAACTTTACAAGGTAATATAAGCATACAAAACACTTGAAACTAATGTTGATTACGTGCAGCAGTTTAATACATAAAATAGTAATAACAGGTGGTTAATCTTAAACAAGGATTGACTAAAAGATTTAGCAGCATATAAAAGCAACCATAGACAGAAGAGGAACGTGTTGTTGGAGAAGTTTTATTCGTAAGAGTGAAATAATTTATAATTCACCGTCACAGTGTATTATTATTATTATTATTATTATTATTATTATCTCCAATGAAATCAATTATGGAGCTTATTAAAAAGAAAATATTTAGCTTTCAGATCCAGACTGGCCATATATTTGTCCATTCATGATCACATAGATGTCACATTCCCATTGACTCAATGTCATTATTCCGTATGTGTGAATGAGACCTGCAGAGATAGCACTGTGTCTCAACAAAATGTCATTAACATTTTGAGTTCTAATATATTTCACACAGAAAAGATAGCCACACTGTTTTTTTTTATGATAATGAGCAATAGTTTAAAGTAGGAGTAAGTTTGATTTTGGGCAAATTTTAGTGCAAAATATCAGAGATGGTAGAGCAAGAAAACAAGCAAACACCAGCTACTTCAGTACTGTCATGCGATGTCTTGGAGTAAATTATTTTACTTGAATATGAAGTGAAAGTGACTGCACAACACACATTTTTAAAATTATTTTGATTTTGAAACGAGATTCTTCGTGTAAAAAGACAAAACGAGAATCTACTATATACGCTTATTTTAATCGTGAATAGATGTGCATAATGAATTTGAGAAAAATTATTTATTTTCCAAATAAATTTAATATATTAGAAGGATGGTGATTTCTTATCAATCCAAATAATTATTTTTCTTAATAGCTCCAAACACAGTTTCAAAATGTAGAAAAAAAAAACACGTTTTAAATAGATTGCAGAGAAGATTTATTTTATCAGCTAAACAACATACAAATACATAGGAGATTTCATATAAGGATTTGATTAATTGATTTCAATTACTAGAATTGACTCAGGGTCTTTACTTGCATTAGTCTCTCTAACATAAATTGCACATAACCTGGTTTAAAGAAAAAGTTGCTATTTGCATCCGCCTGAAATTGTAAATTTGATCTCTGAGGGGTAACAATTATTTAAAAAATAACAATTCGGTAAGTGGGTCATTGAAAAAATTGAAATTTTCGCTGATCAATTTACTTTAATATGAACTCTTAGAACATGTTAAAATCAAAACGCAAAAGAATATTTTTTTTTCCAATCCTACCCAAACCTGAAATGATTAGAGGACATGAGATCTACCTAGTTTGGTAAAAAGTTAAGAGGATTTGTACATGAAATGATGATTGGGTTATTTGGGGGAAGACTTTTGTGAGGTATTGAAGATAGTTGGCCCATGTATAGTCTATAGTGGCAACATGCATGCATGTACATAATGAAGATGAAAAGTATAATATTTATAGGGTAAATGATTGATTATTTGAATAATAATAAGTATTAGAAAGATGTGGAATAAAAAAATTGGTAGGGTTGTGAGCATGAGGCTTTGGAGAAACTTGATTGGGGATGTCTGGAAGATAGGTGTGCAATCCAGTTTGAATAACCTTTTCTACAGCTAAATTGTAAGGTGTGGACACCATGTAGGTCAAATTCTGATACAATCCTACAAAAATATTACACCACATGCTCACGTCAAAGGTAAAGCCCTTTTATATTCAATATTAACAAACCACTACTTAGGATATCAATTCAATTTATTTCCTTCACATCATTTCACTAACATTATTTCCAAGTTGTAATAAAAATTATAATGACAACCTTGAAATGCAAGTATATCTAATTTTTTGTTTATATCTTCCTGTCAATAAAAATTATTTTTAAAAGTAGACTTTTATAGATTTGAAGTATATTTGCGAATATTCTGAATAATGGACAAGAACTTGATTATTAGTTTATGATGATATACATGTATGGCATGTGGGTTCTTATAGATCACAAACTTTATACATTATAAGAGGGTGTAAAGTATAAAAATGATAAGACATATTTGTCCTTGTATTTTGTACTATTTTAATATTGTAAAGTAATGGTTTAGAATTTAAAGTACCGAAGGGCTCATTGTAATTTTGTACTCTTTAGGTGGACAGCATTTGATTACGGACCTTTTTTGCATGCAATTTCTTTCCTTTATTTTTTGGGAAAATGATGGGTAGATACTCATATTTTAGTAAATAATTCTACAATCTTTAAAGAAATAGAAAAAGGATAAAAATTTAAATAAATTTTAAATTGTTTTTTGAAAAAGAAAATCCAGCAATGATTCCAAATGTTCAAATAAAATATATAAAAGCTAATGAGATATGTAATAATGATTAAAGCAAGAGATTTTGATTTGTAGATGATTTTTAAAAGAAGGAAAAACCCAGCAGGACTTGGTGATGGTATGAGCATTAAAAGTACTAAAATATTATTAAACCATGTGAAAGAAACAAATATGTATTATTATCACTATTTATGACTTGACTAAAAGAAGGATATAAATGCAGTGGGACAAGTTTGGATGCATTCACCATGCTGTACACCATTAGATGAGAGTCACACCATTAGATTAATTGGAAACAAATTAATTGTAGCTATTGGATTGGATTAAGGGTGCAAGACTGAGATGAACAATCAAACACACTGAATCAAAGTGCACCAAATTAAAATCCAATTGTTTAGCTGTATTCATGTGCAGCAAGAAAAATGTAAATAATTGCAAAAGACCAAGAAGAAGATAATGTGTCTACAGTTCATAAAAGAAAAAACTAAATGACCATAATATCATCCAAGTTACCGACAGAGAAAGGTTACCTTGAGATGGAGTTCACATCTTGAACATGCACCATCACGATCAGGGTCATGGAGTGGATCAGACGGCCAGCATTTGCCCATGTGGAATGATCAAAATGTAAGTGAGAGAGTCTCCATTATTCACTGATAAGTACATTATCGCCACGTCAGGTATAAAATCCATGAGCAAAAGTCAAAGTAGCTTCACATCATGGTTGTTCTGGTCCCTAGTGTATGGTCTCTTCGTAGCTTCTCAATCTTTCAAGAATCACCAAACTATTGATAGAAAAATCAACCGTGACAGATATTATTAATAGGGTGTATAATAATACACTTAGTTAACTAGTAAGTGTCTTCGTTAAATTGTTACAAAGAAATTTTCATTAAGAGATCAAATCTACTTCTGATCATTTCTACATCTTAAAAAATTCAATGGAGACATCTTTTTCTTTTTGCACAAATTCACATTTTGTCAAATCCCTGGTACGTGATGAAGCCATGAAGGCATGGCATTGGTGATGTGGACCACATTTTCAGTATGACAATAAAATCTCTCTTTCATTTTACCTCACTGCAAAGAATCCAAAGACTTTCCCCATAAGATTCCATTGCTTTATTGGCCTTGACAACTACAATTTCAATGCATAGTTACTTTTGTACACAACTTGCTTCAACTCCTCCTTAATCACCGTAATAATAACTCAACCATCTTGCAAACAAATCTCATGTGTGTGCATTATATTAAGGCTAAACCATGCCATATGTGTGCATTACATTAATTAATACCAAGTCATTGATAGGGCAGCAATAACTGCCACAAAAACCTAGTCACCAGATTGTAGTTTTGCATATTTGAAGTTGATGCTATTGTGGTAGACAAATATATGTATAATTACAAATTGCAAAAGTCAAGAGACACAGTAATTTTGCTTTTAACCAAGGTCTGTTGTATGTACTCAATTGATTATAGACATTAGTTAGGCAAGACAGCGATAGGTATATGCTTTTGAAGATGCCATGCAATGGAAAGATAAACTATGCTTTTGCACATGGGAAATGTTACCCTTTTCCATTTAACCCTTATCTCTGGCCCAGGAGCTTTGAGTGCAATGATATGCATGTACAACACTTAATCATCTTACCTTATTATCATTTTTCAAAACAAAATCAACCAATTTGCTTCCAATACTATACAAGATCACTTTCACTATAAAAGATGGAGAAGATGATGTAGTAATCTGGAAAATATTATTTAATACGTCTTGAGGGACCTGATGTAATAATTACTTAATGAGATTGATTTAATTACAATGTATTTGGTGTCAAAGTAATACAAGATTAATTATCTACTCGTACTAATTCAGATACATCTACATTATTATCCAACACAACTCTATAAATAAGTTATTAAGATTTGAGTATTGAAACACCTTTTACAGACATATCTCATAAGAGATTTCAAGAATTATAGAGCATCAGGCAAGCAAAAGACTTTCTCATTTCATTAAATTAACACTTACCCAAGAATATGAAATACTCATGTAATGAAAGCATGAGATTAGCTATAGATATGTACTTATCTATTGATTAAATGTAAAAAAAGTTAGTTGTAAATAATCTATAAACACTTTCAAAGGTTCAACGTTGAATTCTTTAAGACATTGATAATCATGATAACTCTTGAAACTTAATTGAATGTTAAATGATCCTATTTAAGGTCCTTACACTTAAACACACCTTTTCTTTGCTATTTGTGAGTTAATGGCTTGTCATCTACATGTGCAAATTTCACAAGCCTGACAATTGTTACTGTTCATCTCAGTTCCATGAAAACAGCATGTGTCAAGGACAGTGATGATGATGTTAATTCAGAATTCCATTTAATTGGTGAAGATAAGAAAGAATGGTATTACAAGTGAAGAAGACCCCACTGTAATTTCCTCCACAAATAAGGAAACACTATATTCTGAGCTGTGTAGATGTTGGAGAGGTAACAGAAATGATGAGTTTTCTTTGCTTTTTTATGGATAAAAAATGAGAAGAAAAGTCAGCCACCAGCTGCACACATGATGCCAAAGGATGATAGAGATTGAATGAACCACCACTAATACTTTTATTAAATATAAGACTTAAAAGCTTTCAATTCCCTCTTTTAAATAAAACTTGTTCACATTACTATTATTTCCTCTCTAATTAACATATTGTTCATGGTACATAAAATATTTTATGTATCCGAAAGTTTTATGTTATTTAAAAGTAATAATGAAACTCAGAAACTAAAGTAAAATATAATTTATAAAGTAAATTTGGTGTCCCTCCTAATAGTAACCAACTTGAGATTGGAACACATCATTCAATCAAATTTCAGTTTTTAATAGAAGTTTGAAAAAATGCAGCAACTTAATGTTGAAATTTGATTTATCGTGTAACTTTGATCCAAACTTTTTAGTGTGATAGTTTTCAAATGAAAATGAATAAAATTGGATTTGAAATAAACAAAAGCAGTGACAATAAATGACTATTTTCTGACAGGAGCAGCAATTGCAATTGCTTTTCCTTTACAATATTCAATCTTTAACTTGTTACCTTAGGAGAACAAGTGGACCCCACCTGCCGACACATACCAAACCGTTTAAGGGAATGAACAGGTCGATGTGAAGTTACCCTTCCAAAGAGATATAAAGTTTTCTGTAAATTATTATCAGGTTAAATAACTTTTTTTGCATTATATTTATAGAATTTATTTAATATTTTTATATTATTAACATTTAAAACCAAATTGATGGTGCTGATTTAGAAATTTAGAGATTTAATTGAAAATTTTAATAATATAGGAATAAATTTGAGTAAGTTATATAGAGATAAAGTTAAATAAATTATAAGATTTATTTTGCGAAATTGACATTTGAAATTAGTAATGCTTGTTTAGTCTTCTTGAACTCTTTACCAGTTTCAATAATAATGTGATGTTTTATTACCTTGAAGTTTTATTCCATTTATAATGTTAGTAATAACTTGAGAAATTTTATGTGTAACATCTTATATTTTCATATAATAAAAAATTTATTATATAAAAATTATATAATAAATCTAAATCTAAAGATTCATACATATTTATAGTATATTTCAAATATATTTTTTTATATAAGATTCAATAAAAATATTTCGTACAATTACAAAATAAAATTAAACTTTTTCATCAATTTATTAAAGATTCACATTACCTGTCAAATCTTCTGCTTATATGTAATACAAGATTATTGTAGATTTAAAAATAAAATAAATACCACAAAAAAAAATAAGGGTAAGCTATAAAGTTAAAAAAATTATTTTCATAAATTAAATTTTTATCACAACCAAATTATAACAAATCAAGCTTTCAATAAATCATATTATAACTCACATATAAAGACATTCGACTCTTTACTTCCTTCCGGAAGACTTGTGCATTGTTAGGCTCAGAGGTTTGCACCTATCATATACTACCAATCTATTTCGATCAGCTCATATTTCAAAACTCAAATATAGTTTGTTTTTATCATTTCTTATTTCAAACCTTAGATACATTTCTCATATGCACAGGGCTAATTCATATGTCCTATTTCGACCAACTCATATTTCAAACTTCGGACATGGTCATATGAACCTCATTCGACTCTTCACCAACTGGTAATCTTCATCTATGTATCCAATATATCAGTAGAGTCAGGATACCTCATTAGATCAAATCCCAAAACAATGCATATCTTAACAATCTCAACATAGTATCTCCTTCCTAAATATACTATGTCTTGATCACCATTTTTATATCATTCACAAACATATCTCACACATCATGCATAACATTTAGTATTCACTTTCAAACTCGTATAAACTTTACTTTAAAATTCGTCTATAATCATAAATCAATTCACACCATAATCGTCCAAACTCATCATTTTCGATAGGATTCTATTTCAAAATAGACAAACATTCATAAAAAAAGAAACATGCAACTAGTTTTCTTTAACTAACATTTAAAAAAAAATAAACAATTAGTTTTCCTTGCCAAATATTATCATTTTAGATAAATTTCTATTTCAAACTACAAAAAAAAATGTACACTCAACTTCTTTTACCCAAATTCACAAGACAAGTAATTATAACATTTATAAAAAAAACATACAACTAACTTCACTTACCCAAATTTATAAGACAAATAATTATAATATCTATAGAAAAATATACAACTAACTTCCACGTTGAAATGTTATTAGTTACCTTCTTTTAATAACGCATAAACACAAAAGAAAGTATAAAGAGACAAAATAACATAACTAACAAAAAAAACTTAAAATTAAATAAGAATATGATCATTAAAAACTTTAATTAAATTTATTAAATTTTAAATTAATATAAACTTGATTTCTTCCACTAGATCGTTTATGCATTATAGAAAAAGATTAAATTAATATTAATTTAAAATTTGAAAAAATATATATAATTTTTTAGTAATGAAAGGAAAAATTAAATTAATTATATAAATATAAGAAAAAATTATTTAGCCTTCTTGTTACTATTTTTATAATAGTACACTATTATTTGCTTCAAAGTTACACGCTCATATAAAACCAAGTTCACAACAATTAAAAATATGTTGATTTTCTCAAAATATAGTATTATATATAACTTTAAAATAAATGCAAATAACTAATATATTTTTGTTCAAGAAGGATTGAGCGGGAAAATTGTAGCAAAATCCCGTAAAATAAAGTTTATTTGAATAAGTTTATCGATTAACATCTAAAATATAAAAGTTATTTTTCTTCACAAATTACATTAGATCGCATATAAATTAATTTATGAAATATTTTTCGCACTATTTTTAAAAATAATTTTAATTTACACAAACTAGTTTTAATTTATCGATATTTTTTAAATTATCCAAATAGACTCCTAATATAACTCAACATCTCAGAACCAACAGCATGAAATGTCATTCAACTGAGTTTTAAGGAAGTAAACATATAAAGATCCATTTTAAGGGATTGGTGAAACATTCAATGTAGAGGGAAACACAATGAAAATGTTTTTCTTTTAATAAAGATTATAAATATTTGATTATTAATGCCTTTTTTCTTCAAACTAAAGTAGCTTAATCTTTTTCCCTTTTTCTTAAATCAAATAATTAATATTTTCAGTTTATTTATTTATTTTTTATCTTTTTCGAACTATTTTTACTCTTGCTTGATATGAATTATTTCGTGTTTAAACTAACATTTTTCAAATTTGAACAGTTAATAGCCTATTTAAACAATACAGATCATTATCATTGTAAATCAATGTTGATGTAATTTCTATTATATATGGTTAAAATTTATTATTTGATGATACTTCTGCTTTCTTACATCATACTATTGATTAGAAAAGATGGTCTGCATGAGAGATAGAAAAGTTTAAGGAAAGAAATTAGTTATTTGGTGATATACAGCAAAGCAAAGGAAAGAAAAGATTGGTTGCCACCTTTTTGTTTGTAGAAAGATACAAGAAAAAAATAATTGAGGATTAAAAAGTATTAAAACCCGTAAAATAAAAACGTTTTAAAAGTTCCAGGCAACCTAAGAATGATTTACGGAGAAAACGTTGTACGAAAAAGAGTTAATTGGTCATTTCTTTTACATAATCCATTATTATTATTTTAAAATAATTTTATTTTTATTTACGTTTTTGTATTTGAATAAAATAAATAATTAAAATAAAAATATTAAAATAATAAATAAAGTAAATTAAATTAAAATATTTTGCAATTATATTAATATAAAAAATTCTCACACATCCATCAAATTATTTAGAAAAATATCATTCTTTCTATTTAGTTTTTTCAATCCAAAAACTTAACTTTCTATTATATTTCTCTTCTCTTCTTTCCTTTTCTATTCTCCTCTTAATGTAAACAAAAATGAGATTTGGAATAATAGATTGAGTCCATTTATGCACAAACCAAAATGAAAAAGAAAAAAAAAAAATCTCATTGTTATGAATGATAAAAGTAGATTTTTCTTTATTACATTCCATATTACATATATATATATATATATAACAAATCAAATTATACCAAATGTTTGAAAATTGATAATTTAATATAAAAAATGTATTTCAATAATCAAGCATTTCTTACAAATGCATATATATAAAAATAATGTCGTACATGTAAAATGTTTTTATATTTACACTAAATATCTCATGTATCTCATTCCTAGTAATAAATTACTATTACAATAATTGTTAAAAATATCTGTGCGAAAAAATATAAAACATCAATAAATTTAAACAAATAATGAGACAATTTATACCAGTATATATTATTCCTAATTCAATAACTTAACACTAGACAAAATAATTGTAGAAATTATCTTTTAATAAAAACTATTTAATATTTCATTGTCGAGCATCAAATTTAGTATTATACACATCTTTAATTGATTAGTAAGTACCTTTAAAATAACAACTCCATAATAATCTAATTATATTATTATCGTCATAGATATTTTACAATATTTAGTTGGAACAATCGAACTGGAAAACATGAGACATCACAGAATGCCGAGTTTTACATCGCCATATGAATTTCTTGTAAAATATTTACAAAACCAAGTTTTAATATTCTTTTTTTTTTTGGCATTACGTGTGCAATAACGCATATAACAGATTATATGCCAGCATAAAAGAAAAACTTAAGCGACAGGTACTCAGGTACAAACAATCTGACTCATTATCACCAAATTAATAGCCATGGTTTTATTAAGTTGTATCAAACGATTTTTTTTAACAGTAAATAACCCTTTAGTACATAGTTTCATAAAAAAAATCATGAATATAGCATATTCATGATGCTTTCGATTTATAAAAATATTTTAACCACACTACAATTCAAACAGTTCTTCCTACATTACGTATTACTATTTAAGTTTATTGAGTTTTTTCATAAATATCTTAAAAGGCATATCAATAACGATTTCTAATCGATAAAAGGTGAGGGCTGTGGAAGTGAAACACAATCCATTCAAGATAATCCAAGTAGCTATCATATTCCCAATCTTCTTTAGAGAGCCTTGGCACCATATGACCGAAGGTAATAACAGTTGCCCAATACATGCCAAATGTCATCAGACAACAGAATTCCGAAATAACAGACTAAAGCTAAACAGTTCTCACAAGCACACGACAAGTATAGCAGATAATATTTAAAATAAAAACCTTTATTTGAGCAAAAAAAAAAAAGCTAATCAGGTTCATACTAAAATTATCAATATTTATACAACACAGTAAATTGACTAGGCCCATCCCAAAAATCTCCATGTTAGATTTGCTCAAAATGCAATTGTAATTTGATCTCAGACAGTTAAAATACTATGTGCACCTAGGGAGCTCAATTAAGTAGGATTGTAGCCAGGAGGGAGAGACTAAACTTGCATGTGAACATCGACTCTGAACATTCTCACCCCAGAACAGTAGTATGGGATAAAGCAGGATAAAGCAAGATAGGACATTATGACCAGCATAAAACCTGGGTGAACCAGCTCACCTCTTGCCACGAGGTCCAGGTCCGGATCTGGGACCGGGAAACCGAGAAAACTGAAGCCGCAAGTGGCTAGACTCAGGATTGAGTTCATCAACTTTATAACCTGTGTCATCAAACCACAATGTCAGCAAACACTGAAATTTGGCTACATAATTATTTGAAAAAATCATCGACTACTGAGTTCAAATCCTACAATACTGGGTTAGTAAGACCATAAGGAACACTGTCATTAGATTGAAGACATAACTTAAACTTAGATCAAATTTCTAGTATATTTATTTACCACTAAATTCTGCTTTCCAGTAATAACCAACTTCCATAAATTGTATAGAAGAAATTTTTAATGGTTCAACATGTAACCATTTAATTGGAGAACTCAGATGACACTGACGTAAGAAACATTATTTAAATTTTGTCCATAGTTTGCTGAGTACAGGAAGAGCTGACTATGTTATAGCAGCAGAACTTAGGGACTTAGTGCATACGTGGCATAAAAAAATTATATATAGACACACGAGATAGGTGATAACAATTTCCAAGGTGATTATAACAACGATATAACAACTAATAGAATAGATATATCTGTTTGCGTTCATTTTATGTACTTTGGGAATGAACGAGGATAACAAATAGGAACACGGAAGTAGGAACTCGTTTATAACGTGTTTCACCACTTCAGTTCTGTGAAGTAACCAGTTTGAATAAACCATTACGTCACATGTAACTTTCACAAAGATATTCAGTCTAACAATGATTTACCACTTTCCCAATTTAAATCCTTTTAGTTCAATACAATATTCAGTAATATCATAATTAGATAAGCACATCATACTCAACACTTGTTCACATGAAATTTTACTGATAAATTTAGTGCAGCTTTAAAATGTTTTACCCCATTACAATTTAAAATTTTATAATAAAACATCTGGTGTATTTGGTTATATTTTCAAATGTGACTTTTTTGCGTTCTTTTATGCAATTTTCAGAAGCTAATGGTTATAGCTTCCAAATTCTAAATGCCATTTCTCAATTTTCGATGAGTTTCCAAACACACTAATAGAAAATTCAGGAACACAATACCACATATTGGTTCAGAAGGCCAAAAACCCATGGTAATCCTACAATTTTCACAATCTCCATCAAGTCACCTTATGAGGAGATGATTTCCTATAAGATGACTTGCACAATCAAACATCAAATTAATTTCATTTTATCTCAGCAGGTAACAAGAAGTGATACCTTGCAATGCACTCAGAGCAGTTGCTGCACAAGCCGGATTTGCAAAATCCACAAAACAAAGGATTAGAGGATCTCCTCCACGCTGCAAGAAGGATGCATTTCAGTATAAAGGGTATGGATCTTCTATCAAATAAGCAGAACATGAACATACCAAAATAATAGATGAGAACCAGACAACAGTTACAAACGGTACACTTACATGTTTTGACTCTTTGCTCACAAGTCTTACTTCTCTATATCCAACAAAAGGGCGAAAAATATCTAAAAATGGCATTAAGGAATTTGAAAAGCTAAAATAAAAAAAGAGTAAGATGACAAGACAGTCGACAGTATGATAATACAATTACTAAACATGGGGGGAAAAAAAGGATACGAGCCACTTCCCTTCTTGTGCTGTCAGATGGGAGACCTTCAACATATAAAGTGCTAGATGCATCTGGTGGTAGAGGTACAGTCTCTGGTCCAGGCACAGAGGCCGTGTCTACTGGCAACTGACCACCATAATTGACATTCCGTCCATTTCGTGCAAGATCATGACCACCACCAGGATGCCCCATAACAGAGGGATCATTTAGCGAATGACCTGGCAATCCACCAACACTCCTTGCCAATCCAACACCACCAATTGCACTGCCTTCCCCAGAATTAAACGAAGTAAGCTGCTTTTATTAACCAAAAAGAAGTTTTCAGCAAACAAGCTGTGAAAGCACATCCTCGCATATTATTTAAATAAAATGGTTAAGATACCCCTGCATTTTGAAGGTAGCGATCATAAGCAGATCCAAGTGTTTTAGTGTCCTTTAGCATTCGGAGACCAGTATGATCATCATTTCGAGCCATATAATTATGCATCTCGTTACCTCCCGAAGTCAGACCAGAAGGTGACATATCTGCAATGTATCAGAATCTAGCCTTACAACTCTACTAAAAAAAGAGAAGCTGAATCCCTCCAATGCTAACCACTGACAATATATAGAATACATCTAGTAGCAAATATGCCAGATTCTGGCAAAACACAGATAACTAAACAGCACATGCTCCATATTGTTTAGTGCTCATAATAGTACAAAGACCAGAGTGCACACACACAAACATGTTTTTTCTCACCTATCACACTATCAGTAGTCAGATCCTTAAAACCAAATAGCATAAAAAGTCAACCATTGTTACTTGACTAGTTGTATTAGTTTAACTACTCAAATTGTAGTTACTGGAGACTGTTAACAGGCTCATACTTTCACAGCTCTAAGCAATTAACCAGTAAGCACTCTAACCATGTGTATTTCTGGTCTTCTTCCTTGCAACAGAAGTCAATTCATTTAGTTAATATTTTCTTTCATTGTCTCTATCTCTATAGCTCTCACTACTGTTTGTTTTCGTGGTATGGAAAGCTTTTCTTGGATGTATTTCCACTCCATGGCTTCACCACTTAATCTTTCTGTTTTTCAGATCGACCGGCATCTCTCAGTGAAACTTCTACTCAACCCACTCTCCTGCTCATATTTCATTCTCACCCAATTTCAACATAACTTGATGACAAAATTTTCCTACTTTGGAAACAGTAAGCAACTAAGTGTCGTTATGGTCACAAAATAACCATATAATTTAGGAAATTTGTGCTTTCTGACATGAAAGCCAGAGTTTCTTGCAGTTAGAGCGGAAGGATCAAATGCACTATCCTGTGGCTACTTCACAAGAAGAATTTCTTCTGACTCGAAAGTCATTGGATGCAAACATTCCTTGCAGATTTGAAAAATTCCAGAAGTTATGTTTATTTGCCGTGTGCTAAGGTGTGTCAAATCAGATCTGAAGTTCAAAAAAGAAAATGAGCAATATTTCAGAACATCTGCATTGATTAAAGCCATCATTAATTCCTTGATATCTCTATCAGTGATCCACTTTAATCTCTGAATAATACTCACATCACCCTTGATGGACTTCTAGCACTTTTGTTACCTCAATAAACAGCATAACTGATCCCTACAGTATACAACATTGAAGATAGCATCTTGTTAAAGAAACACAGATTGATAAGCATTAGCAATGTACTCTTTTGAAAGTTGCTCAAGTTTTCTAGAAGAGAGTGCTACAGCTTCAAGCATTCAGCCCTCAGCACCAGCAGGCCTTGTCACCCCATCTTCAAAAGGTTCCCAGTGTGTACATCAACTCAGCAGTTCTCACCATCACTTGGATATGGAGATCAATAGTTTGATTTACTCGGCCCTATGGGTTCCTCTTACAGTTTCCAAGGTTCATTATTTAGATGCAGCTATAGTTCATTAGGTTGTGTCCGAGGTCATGAAGGTCAGGCAGGTTGTTGATGCTTGATTTCTTGTCACGTCAGTTTGGTTGTGATGCCACAATTTGCTGTCACCAATTTGGTTATAAATTGTTCAAACAACTTATTTAGTTCTGAATCCAGCACAAGCCTTTTTACTTTCACCCAACCACTACATACTACTCTGCACTGCAGTAACAACCATTGGGATACACTCCAGCTTTGGTTCAAAATAATTGTACAATTCACTTCATCTGGGTTTCCATGATGCACCCACTTTTGAGCGCACTTCAACTCCGGTTTATACTTACTAAGTAACAAATTCCCCAGTATAATGTCATTCCAACCCATTCAACTCCAAGCATTTCCTAGAAAAGGTACACACTTCAACCTTTACTCAAACTGGAAAGGTTTTCCACTCAAATATAGTTTCCAGACTCAAGTCACTCACCATCTAACTACAGGATCTGCAGAATTTATTCAAAAACTAGTCATATCAAGCCTAGATAAGATTTCAATACGCAATGGAAGGGACAACTCTGCTTACTTTGACTTCCATCCTTCCATCTCACTTCTTTTGTCCAATTCCTGAACGTTTTCTTGGTTCAAATGGGCTCTACAATTTCACAACATCTGGTTATCTAGGGCGTAACTTACTTCCTCTTGTACTACAAGAGAACACATTAGGCAGACAAAACAGAATTTTGCCCTTTTCCTCAAGTCTCATTACAGTTTAAATTATCCAATTGTATTTTTCCTTAATATATTTAATACGGAATAAAAAAGCTAAAGGCTAAAAAATGAAACAGCAATCACTCTTTACTCAGAATGCTCACTAATGAGTTAACAGCACAAAGACCAAAAAGCCAAAATCCAACAGTGGAAGTAAGGATCCTTTAGAGATGGAAGGTGCACAAGCAAACAGAGGCGTCTTACTGTCCTGCATTATGACATGCTGTATTGAATTCTTCAAAAAAGAAAAAGAGTGAAACATGTATATTTCACCATGTCTAGCATGTGCACTACTACTGGAAATAAAACAGGTACAATGGGCTGACTTCCATAGCAATGCTCCTTAGGTGATATCATGAATTTATGACAATGGGTAAAGGAAATAATTACAAGCTCCAACAGAAAATATTTTGGTTATAGAGAAAAAGCAAATACAAGTCAGTACAATTGCAAGCACAAATCATTATCACATCTCAATCCTTCACATTCTTGTATATGAATCTCCTTACACATGATATATTGATATATACATTAGCAAATGAACAATCCCAATACTAACAATAAACATCATACTCTTGTAGAATAAATACTCCATGGTACATAGCACATCTTCTGTGAATACTACAAAGAAGAAGTAATCTTCAAAGCTTAATTCCTTCTAAGCTTCTTATTTGTTACAACATATACATGTATTACAGCTCAAGTTGTACAAAGGACTCACTTCATGATGATGATCAAAATGTAACCATAGCAAAATGCACTGTGCAAGGTAATTTGGAAGCAAAGCATACTTAAATGTTATTTTGAACAAGCAAACAAGATGTGTGACTGAAGAACAAGAAAATTGTGAACACGGACCAATATAATATCAGAATTCAAACAAAAGAACACTTGAAAGCTCAAAGAATACAGGAACAGAGCATTGACATCAGCCAACAGAGTTTTCAAACACCATAGACAGAAATCACGCAGATGGATTAGAAATTCGAGATTGAGAACACAGCAGTCACAACAGGAAACTGAGCTTTGGAAGGGACGGCCTAATTGGTTTGAAAAGTCGGGTATCAAAATAATTTTTCATATACGTAAGCAGGTTAAAATCAGCATAACAAATAGTATGAAAGTAATTTAATCCAACAATATATTTATCTATGATCATTTTAAAGATGAACTGGATGGATACTCTCACAAGTCCCTGTACCACCTACTTGAAAATCACAGCTCAGAAATGTACAGAACAACATTCCTCTCATACACAAATTGAGTCCCATCAGAATTTAATCATTAAGGACTCAAAATCATAAAAAATACTTCTTCCAGGGTATTATACCTCAAAGTCTAGCAACACATCAATATTCTAAGTCAGTCCAACTAATTTAGATTATACACATTCAAACTTAATAATATCATCCCCTGGCTTTGTCATGACCCCAAAAACCAAATTATAAAGATTTATAAACAATAGGGACCGTTGAAACAAATCATAAATCATTGAAAGAAAGTCATTGAGAAAACAACTAAAAAGAGAGGACTCCAAACCCTAACTTTGAAATTGTAAATAGTAAAGAGGAGAGAAAAGAGAGAACCATATTCAGTACGAGGTCGCTTGAGCATTGCGGAAGAAGGCAGAAGCGGCTGTTGCTGCTGCCGATTCCAGGAGCCGTCTGTCATGGCTGAGAGAGAAGATGGAGTTCGCAGATCTGATGAGTAATGGTTGAGATTCCGGCAGAGGAGATTGATGGAGATCCAATTAGAAACCCTAATTTGCACAACACCAAACCCTAAGTCTTTGCACTTCTCTGCACAAAAGACGCGGATTCTTTAGCATAGGTGGGTCTTTTTTTTTTTTTTTTTTTAAGAGATTGGTTGGGGGGTAGAGTTTTTTTGGTTTTTTTTTTTTTTTTTTTTTTTTTTTTTTTTTTTTTTTTTTTTTCTTTTTTATTTTTTTATTTT
>Ga0099825_1002588_pt1 | contig 24086 bp, 9 predicted proteins | sample SiratroredBW_FD_76838 | JGI IMG/M metagenome (GOLD analysis project Ga0099825, IMG submission 76838) | Root nodule microbial communities of legume samples collected from California, USA - Siratro red BW | ecosystem: Host-associated > Plants > Roots > Nodule | place: USA: California | collected... | reverse complement strand
TTTTTAATAAAAAATAAAAAAAAAAAAAAAAAAAAAAAAAAAAAAAAAAAAAAAAAAAAAAAAAAAAAAAAAAAAAAAAAACCTACATCTTTGGTTATGTAAATTATGTATATATAGATAGTTTCAATGTTTCATTAGCATTGGAAATGGCTTCACTTCTTTCTTAGATTTTTGTCCTATATATTTGTCATTTCTAATTGATGGGGAACGGGATTGGGTAGAAAGATATAGAAATTAGCAATGGACCATTCAACAAATGCGTATATATTTGTTATTGAATGTAGATATATATTTAGTTTGGTGTATATTGCCAGTGAGTTATAAATCCACTTTTTATCACATGGGTTTCAAAAACTGGAAAATCCAAAATGCTCCCTGCAAGATGTCTGCAGGCACTTAGTTTGGAGTGATGGTTTTAGCAAATCACTATATTTGAATAACTTGTGAATAATAAATTCTTTTTTATTTTTTAAATACTTTGTTTGAATAGACTAATTAAAATATCTTATATTTTAATTTTTTTCTATTTTTATAAAGTAATTGAATTTCTCTTTCAAAATTTCATTTCATTTCATAATATTTATTTTAAAATTTTAAAATTAAAAATTACAAAAAAAAAGTTAAATCGAATAATATTTAATAATTTAATATTTTTTAATATATGTGTATAAAGAGGAATTGACTCACTACAAGAAATATAGATTTTGTGACAAAAATTTAATGATAAATATAAATTTTGTCACTATTTATATATTATATGGGACTATATTTTTATTTGTTACCAATATTATTCAGAATAGTGACAAAATTAAGAAAATATCACAATATTTATATAAATAAATTACATATCATAAATAATTACTTTAAAAAATATATAATAAAATCAGTTTTCTTATAATAAGAATATAATTAATATAAAATTTATTAAATATCTATAGATGAACAGTTATTTATTTTAGCTATTTGTTATTAACGACAAACTATTAATTATTAATTAGTGTTAAAATAGTTTCAACAATAATAATGTTAAAAATTTATATATTTAATAGAAAAATTATAAATACGTATATTTATATAAAGAAAAAACATTAAATTTATATTATTTTAAATTTTAATTTATGATTTTGTTTCACAAGTCAAATTTATTTATTAACATTTATCATAATAATATAAATATTGGAGTATATGTTGGAAGAGTGTATCTTTAGATCTTGATGAATTTTAGTAAGTATTCTCTACCAAGATTTTAATGATATTAACAAATTTTAATAATTTTATTCAATAATCTTTATCTACTTCTATCATTTTTTATTATATTAAATTATGTATTTTTGATAGTTTAAAAATTCAGTATAATTATACTTCATAGTTTAATTTATTAAATTAAATTAATAAATATGGTTATATATCAGTATATTAATTAATATAAAATATTTTTTTTGGATTTACTTGGCACTCTTACATATTTTTAGAAAACTTTTGTAGCTTTCAAATCTCCAAATATTGTGTGATTCTTAGTCTAACATGATATTTACAAAAATTTTGCCGCTTTCAAAATTTTAAATAATGTATGTTTTCCATTATAACCGTTCTCAAATCTCAAATCCAACTCGATTTTGAAGCTGCACTTATACCCAAGTCTGCCTTCTTAACGTTGTTCTCAAATCTCAAACTCAATTCTTGATTTTGAAGGTGCAACCATACCCAACCCTAAATGCAAGCCCTCGTTTCTAAATGTGATAAAATCTCCAATCAACGCATACCATAACACTAAATGAAGCAGTGACTAAGAAGAATTTCAAATTTCACATCTCTATCCGTGAATCAGTGACTTCAGGTTGCGTGTCATCTGAAATTAACATTTTTGTTTTCACTTTGAGGAGTGATTCTCTATTTATATGAAAAGAATTATGTGACATCTGGGAAAGAATTAAAAATGCCTACTTGTGGCTGAATTATTCTATAGCATAACATGTTAAAGAATAAATAACTTGTTGATGTTTGCAATTTAGTTTTGGCATATTAAAAAGTAAATATGAAAAAAAGACCTCAATCTTTTATAAAAAGGTAGGTACTTTAAATATCAGTTTTGAATAAAAGGTTCCATATATAGTAATTAGTAGTGGCAACTTCCATAAGAATTTGGACATCTGAATCATGAACTTTATGGCCTAATTTATGCAACTCTACTTGTAATTCATCAATGTTGATTTTTCTTTTATTGTTTGTTATCCATAAGCTTGAATTTCTCTTTTAGCCTAAAAGTTTCTTCTATTGTCAAATGTTTCGCGATCACCTGTTAGCGACAAATATCAACCATTAAAAGAAAAATGAGTAATCCTGTATTAGAAATGTGATACAGACTAACAATCCAGGAATGAATGCTAAGTATTGAAATATTGTTGAAAACATTGTCCTTAAAACCCTTTTTTTAAGCTTGTTCCTTACATATGCGAGACACATTTGTGATTTTGGGATTGTCTTGCATCTCATCATTTTATGTGGTTATTATTTCCTTCAATTGTGAATTTGTATTTTTTTTTTCTTTGTATGTAATGATTGGGATATTCCTAAAACATCTCACTTAATTTATTTTATATCTTGTCGTAAAAAAAATATATAATTAAGTTTGATTTGACATATTTATGTTTTAAGTTATTATTATATATTTTATTTGTTATATTTTTAAACAATGAATATTTTATATTTATGCTTTATGTTTACTTATTTTAATTAATATATATTTTGAAGTTTTAAATGTAGTTTGCCTATTAATCATGATATGATATTTATTAAAAACTATCATAATTTCTATAAGAATGATAAAATATTAATAATTAGAAACATTATTATATAAATTTTGACAATAAAATAAATTATAATAAATTAATAATAATAATTAATTTATTATTATTGTTTTATATATTTGTGATATTTTATTATTATCACTATTATATAAAATAATTAATGATAATTTTATTTGTCACCATAAAACGTAATTTTAGTAACATCTAAAACTATTGTCATAAATATAATAAATATAATAGTCACAAGAGTATTAGTGACAATTTAATTTAATTATTGTTACAAAATATTAATAGTTATTTAAAAGGATTTTTAAAAATTCATCAATTTCAAATTTCTTCTCCAAAACAATTCAGTTTACTCTAAAAAATTTTAAATTTATCAAATAATTACCTTTTTTAGATTACGTAGATAGTCTGATCCAAATATAATATTAAGGATAATTAAAGTTACAATTCTCTCTTTTTTTTTTCTTACAATACCTCGACTTCATACCATGTGAGAATAGATGAGTTCAACGACTATTCTTTTTGCTTCTTTTTCTCAAACCAACTTTTATAATAACTTTTAGTTCCAAAATAGTTATTTTCATTGAAACACTGTTCTATATTTAGGATGCATATACATTCACAACAAACATTTTGGTAATGACTTAATTACATGCATAACTTGTATAACCCTACAAAAGCAATGTCAGTGTTAACTCTACAAGAAGAGATTTTGATTGAGTTTTAAAATTATCTTTTTTCCACAAAACATTAATAGGCATGAAATTTAGGAAAATTGTGTACCAGTTCTAGAATAATCTCCAAGATTTTTATAAGATTTGTGAACATCAAAAGTTTATACAAGTGTAATATCAGAAATGTTTGATTTTTAAATTTGTTCGCTTCATTTAGTGTAATTTTCTTTTAAGAATTTTAAAACAAGGTAAATTCAACTTATTTGATCTTTCAAGCGTAAAAAGGTACATAAAGAGTTTAATTTTCATGACACAAAATATATTAAAAAGTTAGGAAAGAGGATCCGATATATCTTCTTATGAAAAAAATAGAAGTATATATGTTAATCTATCTTATCTTTCTTATGTCTCTTTTTGTGAATCTATTTTATGCATCTTTAGTACTTCTTATATTACTTGTAATACTTACATTTTAGAGGTTCTAAGAATTTAGAATAAAATAAACTATTTGCTTAAGTCCATCGATACAAACGGTTTTATATTTAAGTTGATCGAAAAATGGAAAACAAAAATTTTAAGATTATCCCAACAAGTTGAATTGTTTTTAGATCTCCTTAGAAATGAGATATATAAATTGGATAATTGATAACTTTTTATTAAAAATCAAAGATTGAAATTTATTTAAATTTATTATTTAATTAATAAAGGTTGAGAAGGAGAGGATTCATGTGAGTGAAATAATTTTTTTTAAAGAACAATGGAGACAATTTTAAACATGTTAAAAATATTCAAAGGAAGAGTTAGATATAAGTATAAATTTAAATATTCTAGATTATGAAAAATTAATTTATGTAGATTTTTAATGAGGGAAGATGTTAATTCATATCATAGTTCTCTTAGTTATTTACATAATTGACTAAATAAATGCACGTTACCATGATTATTAGAATATGATTTTTAGTAAGTGACCTAAAGTATATTAATATTTTAAGTATGTAGTAATCTTTTCCTTAAAATATTTATTAATAACAATAACTTTTTTGGTTTTTTGCATATGTTGTTTTCCAAACAGATATTAACCATGCAGTTCAACAACTATTTCTTTTAAAGAGTAATGTAAAATCATTAAACTAAAGTATTTTATTTTTTATGATTAAGATTTATTTAAAATTAGCTGCAAAATAATAAATTTTACCTCATATTTCATCAATATGGTAACATTTTCTTAAAATCTAGCTATTACAAAGTACATTATTAAAGAAATAGTTAATTTTTTTTTATAAAATATGGATTTGAATTTAAATTTATACTATTTTAATATGATTTTTCTAAAATATGGATCTATATTTAAAATCCAAACCAAAAATATAATTTTATAAAAATATAAATTATTTTTTTAATAATATATTTTTAGATTTAATTTTGTTGAAAAAAAAAAAGGATAATTCAATCATGTCCACCTTAGCTGTACTATTTGGATTGGGGTTTGAATTAATGTTTTCTAACAATACAACTGCATTTTGTTGGGTTCCAAAATAAGGACATCAACTTCATCACAATTTTAACACGTTTTTCTTATCCTCAATTTCAACCCAACCATTCCACAACATTATGGACAAATTCCTAATATCATAGCTTTCTAACATGGACTTAATAGCATGTTTAATATTCTAAATGTAACTTCAAGGTCTCAATTAGATTTTCAAACATAATAAATGTTATTTTAATTTATAATGGTATAATTTTTGTCTTTTATACATATTATAAGTAAATATTAGGTTAGTATATTTCAAACTTTTCATACTATTGTGATATAAAAAATAGTTAAAAATTAAATAATTATTGTTACACCTATTCACAATTTAATTCTTTAAAACTTAACAATCATTCAGTTTTTCCATTAAATAATTATATGTTTTTGATTTATCGCTTATTTTTTTTTTCTATTAGTGTACATGCATCTCAAAAATATTCTCCTATCCCACTTTTATTATTACACTACATTTACCTCATGAAAAACTTAGTTGGTGATTTTATTGTATAAATGATTGAGTGTTTGAAAAATGAAATAAACCAATAATTTAAAGAGGTCTTATTCAATTAATCATGTTATGAAGTGAAATTAAATGAATTATAATTGGTGATGTATATATAAAGTAAGAAAAAAATTATAAAGTTAATTTTTTGTAATTTTATGTTGAGTAATGGTAGTAGTTTCTTAGGAATTCAATCAATCCATTCACCATCTTCTTTGCATTAATATATATTTATATGTTTGTAATTATCATGTATATTGGCTGAGTATGGAGGTGTTCTGTTGTTGCGATATTAATGTGTTATAGCCAATGATTTATTCACATATGTCATCTTTTTATATTAGCCCAACCTAGTCAATTTTAATAAGTTTATATTATTTTTTATCTGACATAACTCAATCTGCAAATAACGCTGCTATAAAGGTAAAATAGACATGTAATATATAAATGTACTTATATGATGTGTATTATTATATAACGTATTGATAAATTGATCAATTATAAATTCACAAAGTGATGAATATGATAATGGAATAAAATAATTTATAAATTTTACAAGAAATAATGGTTTGGTTAATAATGAAAGATTCTATTACCTCTATTATTTGTTTGAATGAGTCAAAGATTACCAATTAACGTTATATGTTATATCTCTTATGACTTTCTAAGAGTTTACACAGTAGAAATGACATGGTAAATTAATAATCATGTTAAGTTTATATTTATTTCAAATATAAACAAATAAATTGATTTAAGATTAATGATTAATTAAAAAAGCTATTTGTGATATTATCTATAATACTTTAGGATTGATAGAACAGTGATGTTAATATCGACTATATGAGTTTTATCTTAAATAGTCCAGAAATTATAGATTATAAAGAAAAATAATTTATCATAGCATCTTAAGGGAAATAAGTGTCTCGTGTCATAGATCACAAGTCAACAAAAAAAATAACTAGTAGTCTCTAAAGAACAATAACTATACATGACACTAATGAGAATATTTCAACACTTGATATTATTAGTAAGATTCCATGTTTCTTTACAAATATGATAACATGGGTGATGAAATAGACAATATGGATGAGACATTGTTATAATTACCCACTAGAAAAATATTCTATACTAATCAAAAAGCTATTAATCAAAGGTTTTGATAACTTGTAAACAATATCATAATCTCTTTATGCACATAATAACAAACTTATTGAGATGTTTTCTACTTTAATTGAATTATATTTTATTTTAATATAAATACATTAAATTATTTATTTATTTTTATTATTTTGACACTTTAGAGACAACTTATATAATGTAATGATATTTAATTATATTTGAATGTTAAAAAAATGATTCAATATCAAAATTTAGGGTAATTCTTTTTGCAAATGAACATAAAAAAAAAATAAACTTACCTAAAGCTTTATTTATTTTATGCTTTTATTTATAATTCTGTATAAATATGTATTTAAAATTCCTTAATTTAGCTTTAGTATAATATAATGGAATTATGTGGATTGATATATTTGTAAAGCAGTTGTTCTTCAAGATGGATTAATCATCTGTGTTTAAAGAAAAGTAAATATAGAAAATATAGTAAAACAAGTACATTATACTATTAAACTCTCCTTAACAATTTTGTGTTGTTTTAATTGTGTTTTATATTTATCTTCTGTTAATTTTATTGTTGAGATTAAAAAAACTGAAAAGTGGTGTTAAGAAACAAAGTTTTAACATTAATTATTAGACAAAATCTGTAAGACAAATAAAAAAAAACTCACATTAGACAAATAGTTAAATGATCAGTGGATCCATGTTTCTCACATTTATTTACCCTTATATTGAAAGTGAATAAAACAAATAAATAAAAGAATGTTAATAATATATTCACAAAGAAACAAAAGAAATGAAAATTACATATATTCATATTGATGAAATTTAAATCATACAAGGTTTTATTTGCATGCATTTGTCTAAAAAAAAATCTTATAATATTTCTTAATTTAAATTAAGTAATATATTTATATCACCATTGCTATTTTTTATAAAAAAAATTATTCATAATGGGAGCATATAAATCATAATTGATAATTAAATGTTTCTAATTAAATGTTTCTAATTAAATAATTAAATAAAATACTTAATTAACATAATTATATATTTCATGAATTAAAAATAAAATAATTTAGTGACATTTTGACAGTAAAAGAATTTTGTTATCACGTTGCATCCATTCACTTTGCAAAACTTTTTTCTTGTAACATATAGTAGATAATAGTTAAATAAGATAAATGTTGACTTGAATAATTATTATCTTAAAGCAATAATTGCGATGATTTTTAATTATACTATAATAAAATGTTTTCATAATGACAACGAATGGTAATTAAATTACATATAAACTATTGCTATATTTTTTAAAATTCAAGTGTAACTGATCCGTTAATTCAAAGATTTTGGATATAATAATCTTATCATATTGATAATGATAATTTATATTTTGGTTAGTTTTATTTTCTCTTCTAAACGGTTTTGATATTAGTTTTTGATAACCATATCATATACCAGTTTTAATTTTTAAAAATATCCAAACACGCTCAACAAATATCAAAATTGAACCGAGAGTTTTAATTATGACAAGTCCATTAATATAAACACATTTAAATAAAATTAAGAAAATTAACATGCACGATAAGTCTTTGATTTTTATAATGAATAATTTAAATGTAATTAAGATAATTCTTAACAAATTAACATTTATCAGATACTATCTTCTGTTATTAATTAGTATAGTACGGGTCATTTTAGTTTTAAGTATATTCTAGAATTACTTGTTTATATTGGGTATAGCTCTTACTTTCAACAAAAGAATTATAAAAAATAATGATAATAAAGATTAAATTAACAAACTAGTTATTTTCTTATATAGTAAACGAATTTAAAATTATTTTTCTTAAAAAAATACAATTACACCGTACCCAGCCTGCAAATGGGCCAACCCTTTGCGGCCCATTTGGCTATTTTTATCGCCACTGTGCCCATAAATTGCACAATTATGCCATTTTTGACGATAAAGTCTTAGAAACCCTAATTTTTTCGTTTTTCCAATACTCTTCCCCTTGGGAAAATCAAAAGTTACAGGCGCAGCGATTAGTTCAGAGATTGTAAGCGATCTCGCTTCATCGTGAATCGTCGATAAAGGTGATTTTTCATCGTCTTCGTTTCTTAGAGTTTCGGTTCATGTCACTTTTTACAATTTACACGTTGCTGCTTTGATTGTGATACGTGCTTGTAAATTTTGATCCTGTTACCTCTATTTCCAGATTATTTGGTCTATTTTATGTGTTACAGCTATTTTAAGATTTCAGTTACTTTTCAATTAATCGCGTTGACAATTTTCATTGGAGAGTTTTTTTTTTTTTTTTTTAATTGCAAATTTTATCGGAGATTTATTTTGTTTAGGTTAGCAATAAGTTTATTTTTTCTAATTCATTCGATCGACATACACTTGATTGATTAGTGATTAGCGACACAGATCATGGTTTTGAATTGTTGTCGTTGTTATGGTTTTATCGTGAGAAATTGCCGGCAACTGCAATCTATGCGTCCACAATCGTGGTCTAATTGCGATATAGATTCGCCAAACCTTGACTTTGCTACGTCGTGGGCTGTTTAAAACCTTAAATTTGATTCTATTTTAATTGTTGGTGAAAGTTGTTGAATATTTTATTGGAGTTGTATAGAAAGATAATCTATAATCCTTCTAGGGTATCTGATATACTCAATTTTGTGATTTTTCTTCTGTGATATTAACGTATGAGTATTAATGCCACAGGTTCGTGTCTGAGTTGAAGTAGTCATCACCATGAGATTGAGAAAGGGAAGTAAAGTGGAGGTCCCTGCCAATACTGATGGACTTAGTGTGGAATGGCGATGTGCACGAATAATTTCTGGTAATGGGCACACCTACACTGTTCAGTATGACCGTTCGAGTACAACAAGTGAGGCTAACATAGAGAGAGTTTCAAGAAAGGCTATCAGACCATCTCCCCCTCCTATTAAAGGTATTGGGAGTTGGGTAGCAAATGATCATGTGGAGGTTTACAATTTTGGTTCTTGGAGAGCAGCTACTGTTTTGAAATTCATTGATGGAGATTTCTACTTGGTAAAGCTTTGGGTATCTTGCAAAGAATTAACGGTACTCAAGGTAAACATGAGGGCACGCCAGACTTTTCAAAATGGTCAATGGGTGATCATGTCAAAGGTATTCTATTTGCTAAACATAAATAATACAGCTTTGCTTATGATTTAATTTTTAATTTTAGCTAATATTCTAAAGTTTGACTACTTTCTTTATGGTTGAATATTTGATCTATTTATCGAGATTACTTGAGTACTCTTAAATTTAATTCAATGTCCTGATATTTGTTCATACTTCTTCCAGGGATCTGGCATGTCACCAGTTGGGAAGTCTAGCTTGATTTCTAACAGTTCCAAAGATCAGCCTGAAAATAAGTGCAGAAATATTTGTTCTCCTGGATTAGATGCCTGCGATCACCAGGAACCTTGCCTGGTCTCATCTTCAACATTGAAAAGAACGTCCCCTTTTCTCTCCTCTCTTGTCGAGTCTTATCCCAGAAAATTAAGGGCTGTGTCAAATATGGGTGAGTTTGAAAGATTCAAAGCTGTAACCACAACCCCCTTGCGGCAAAAGGTATATGCTGTTGTTTACCCACAAAATAGTATGGGTGAAAAATGCATGCATACTTCCTTTACTAATGGTACCAACAAATATTATGAAACAGGAAAGGAGAATCCTTGTAATGTTTCAACAGACTTTCTTGAACGAATTGAAGAACCTGATTATTCTTGTAGTGATCTGAGTTCTGTTGGCAGTTGTAGTGTGATAAATAGTAACTCAAATAAAATTTCCAGTGATACCTTAGCAGGTCCTTGCCAGGATGAAGATACCCTTTGCAGTGATGCGGAATCTCTAGATGTTGGAGATGTGGATAAAGGATGCTCCACTTCTCCCAGTGAGGTTGCAGCAGAAAGAATTCATAGGTTAGAGTTGCATGCATACCACAGTACCCTAGAAGCTATGTATGCGTCTGGTCCTTTAAGTTGGGAACAAGAAGAATTATTGACTAACCTTCGAATTTCACTCAATATTTCAAATGAGGAACATTTGATGGAGATAAAGAACTTAGGTTCATGTGGTCAGAATTTTTAAATGTTTACATTTTAATTCCTTATTTGTACAGCCTTATTAGGTTCTGAAGAAGAGTACATATTTTTGAATAAATAGTTTTTCTTAATATTTATTGGGGAAATTATGTTGCTATACTCATTATGAATATATCAAGTTGTGATGCTCTTTATTTATTGGCTAGTCTCTGTCTTCTCTATATTTGATGCTGTAATTTTCCTTTTCAGTGGTACAAGTTCTTAGCTTCTACACATGCTATGATTTCCTGATGAGATATTCATCTGGTTGTCTCTTTAACTACTTGTATATCATTTAATTGCCAAATAATGGATTTGCATGGACAGCTTGATTATACTTCTGAATTTAATCTAAAATATTACTTAATTTGAGTAAAATATATTAGCGATTTATTTTATGGCATCAACTTTTCTGCCATTTGAATATTATTGATGAATCAACTACAATTTTCCAGGGCCAGTGTAGGAGGCTTGCAAGCCTTGCTTCCAATGGCTAAATATGATACTAGGTTTGCTTCTTCTCTCTCTGCAAATTAATTGGTCACATCTACCAATAATTTTCTTACTGAGATTATAAATTTCTGACCACTGCTTTATCAGTCATGTGATTCAAGACCACGAACTCTCTTTTAAAGTGTGGATGTAATCCTCATATGGAAGGTCTTCTTATAGTGCAACTGTTCAGATAATAACGATTTAATTCTTATATTTGCATACCGTGTGAATTATCTTCAGTGTTACCTTGAATACTTTATCCTGTCAGTGGAAAAAAGGTGATGCTAGGATGTTCAGAATGCGTTATATATGAGGTAGCTAATTGCCCTGGATTTCTGTCCCGTGGCCTCTCCATGACGCATAAGCAGATGTGCGGTGTGTTGACATGGCAGCAAATTGCAGCTGCAATAATGCTTTGCTGCCACTACTTCAGACGGGTAAAAATTTTATATCTCCGTTTTTTCATTATTGACCTAATTAATTTAGGGTCGTTTGGTCAATATCATGAATTTTTCTGATCCCTTGTCTTCAAGAATATTCTCTCCATTCTCTTATATCAGTTCACCACTCTCTGACAGCTGTATCTCCTTGCTCTTCCGTATGTGTTATACAGTTTGCATTTCCCAATCTTCTGTTTTTACTAGTCAATTGCCCACCTCTGTTCTCTAAGAAAGAACACCTAGGTTCGTTTCTGTTTTTCCTTGCTTCTTCAGTTTGTGCATATTGCACTTTTTGACAGGTTAAACTATGTGACTAATTCTGTATGACTTTGAGATAAACATTTAATTTTTGTTGCCTATCTCCCCAAACATGCACTATAAATTACTTATTTGAATGTACATAATTTATGTGGTCAGCCCATTATTTGCTGTCGTATTGTACCTTTTTTGAACTGGTCTCTTAATGCTCTTATTTTTCTAAACTTAGGGTGAAACAGGTTAAGAATGGTTTTTTAGCCTGTCTTGGGAAAAATACTCCATGACAGTAATTTTTTAATGGAACTTTTAATGTATCTAAGAATTTGTAAAGAACATAATACGTGTGCTTCCGTCTTACCCAAATCAATAAGCTCATTTCCTCTTTTCTTTCTATACACTGTTAGGACATCCATTGATTGGTTTGACATGGAGAAGCATTTTCTATCTCTATTCTCATTGAAGTTATTTTATTTTATCTATCTTATTGTCTTTGTCTCCAAATAATAATATTGTTTGTTGGGTTTACATACTGATTGCTAATCAGATCCGTTTATGAAATTCTGTTGACCTTTGCAACCTCATCATTCTGGTTCTTAACTGTCTATTTTGAAATGTTATATATAAAGAGAAAAAAAAATTTTATTGGCTATTCATAGACGGAGTTCCCTGTATTTTAATCCAATGCACTTTTTTTCTTGCTGTGGACAACTTGAATCCCATTTGCTGAGCTGATCAATGTTTTGGCTTTTCCGAATCAAGAGTCTTGTGGAAAGGAAGTTCCTGAGAAGATGACGCTAATAAGCAAATCTGATGCATGTTTTGGTTTGGCTCTTTATGTGCGTGTGTAAAGTCTGACTTGGTTTCCGTATTTGAATATGTTATATCGCAAATAATCAAATATTCAATCGATGTGCCTTATGCGCAGTTAATTCAATATGTTAAAATTTTGTATGATTGCAGCCTGATCTGTGTATTCGATTTAAGTTTCGTTCCAGTAATGTTGAAAGTTATTACTGTTCTGTTAATGTACTGTTGGATCCAAATACAGTGCTTTTTGATGTTTAATAGTTATTACGTGTATCTATTGTCCTAGGATAAATTCATTCGGGGGGCCGTTTTTACCAATTAATAAATTCAGCGGAAGATTGACCCTGACAATAGCCCCTCTTTTTTTCGCTTTCTCATATTGTTCTCATTTATGGTAATTGAACAACCAACCACTTGCGGACGATAATGCAATGTAAGCATAATTGTGTCTGCTTCACGTAATGGTTTTTAATGTAGCTGTTCACGTAAGGCTTTAAAGGATTTGTAAAGTTTAAATGTTTTTTCATAAATTAGTACATGGAGGCCAAAATAACGCACGTAAATTACTAGACCACTCCTTTCATTAATTGACAATGTAGTACGAGATGAGGATGACAAACAAGAAATTAGTGATGTAAAAAAGGGTGCACTTCGTGTAATTTTGTGAAATATTAGTAGATAGTGAAGTTTTCTTCTATTTATAATTTATCTGTTATTTTTGTTCCAATAGTTTATATATTTTCTTCAACAGATAACATCAAGTAAATCAATTTTGTAACTAAATGGAAGGTATACATCATGTCATAACATTGACTAGAAAAGTGAAAAATCTTAAAATCATACATCTTGAGAACAATTTTACTCGTTTTAAAAATGTTATCTTGAAGTCTTTTAATCCAGTTGTATAAAATTTAATTATACAAGTTATATATGCATAAGGAACGTGCCAATATTCCTTTATAAAATTATAATCAATAAAAAAAATGACAGTAATCAATAAATTATCCTGTGTAAAGAATAATCAGGAATATAGTAAGTGAAAGTGTTTTACAAGGTATAATCGGTAATCTTTTGAAAGTGTGATGTTGCAATGAAACACCCGGTTACGTCTGCATTTCTTGTATGTTCCAGTTGATTAAACTACTTGAGGATATTAGATACTTGAACCAGGCTTCTTGTATTAGAATAAATCGAGTGTTTTTGTTTGCTCGTGAAGCAAGCTGACTCGGAATATCTCAGGTCGGCATTTTATTAGTAAATAATTTTATTTCAAAATAACATGAAAGGTTAGTGACAAATGTCTGCTATACTTTTTATAATTGCTCGAGATGTGTTAAGTATTCTTGTAATCACAATGGCATGATACTCTACTACATTTTTTGCATTTGTGGACATATTCTCAAGAAACATTAAAGTTTTGCTCTTTCAGGTGTTCAATTGTTGATAACCAATGGGAATTAGGAGTACAATTTTCTATTGAAGATAAAGACATAAAATTTATGTTTTAAAAATCTAAGCATAGCCATAATTTTTAGAGTATCTTTTTCTTACGATTTTCTTAATATAATCATTTAACTTTTTTTTTCATTTAATTCACGTAAGTAAAAACTAACTAAAGTAGGTTGAACTATAACCGTTAGAACCAAAGAATAAAAATGGAGTAAAAAATAATATTATAATCACTTAATACATAAAAAAGAAAACCAATTACTGTCAATAAAATAAGACTTGAATATCGTATTAAGTTTTTTACATTCATTTTATAAAAATAAGATATGGATAACATCCAATGTTCGATAATGAGACGTGTCAACTTTGACGATTGGATGATGTCACGTTATCCTTTATTAATATTTCCGCCAAACGAAAAAGGTCACGTTATTACAGCATTACACACTATAAAATATACATATTGTTGGAGTAAAAGAATTATTATGAAAATCCACTGTAATGACAGAAAGTTCCCCAACTTTAAAGGTACAATTCATTTCAACTTTCCATTTTAAATTTATTTAAAAAGATCCTAACCGCAGCAAAAAATATTCCTGATTATTTCAGCAAGCTAAACATTTTTAAAAAATTGCACTGCCTACATTAGATTGTATAAATAAATTATACTCTATTTATCCTTTTAGTCTATTTTATTCTTACTAGTGCATATGCTAATCTGTCCACAGAACAGATTGCCCACCCACTGTGAAATGGATAGCAATGTTATTTTCTTGAAAAGTGCTGGTAATGCCCTCATTAACATGATCTTTCGAGCACACTGATCACACAAGACATACACATTCATAGTTTCCAACAAAATTCAGCTAATAACATATGAAGTGATTACTGGATAAAAAAAACTAAATAGCTTCTTGTTGGTAATTAAGATAGAAAAGCCTACGATACATACGAAATGTATCTTGTCGGGCGTCAAAAACACTGAACAACTGGAACGCCGAACGTGATAACCAAACCAAACAAACACAATCAAAGCACCTCATAATGATTGAATTTAAAACCTCAAATCCACGTCCAAAAATGTCAATAATACACAACCCCAAAACATATATTGTAGCATACACAAATACCAGTAACTACTACGGAAAATGGTCCACGGCGCACAATTCCTACTCAAATGTATCATCGTCGTCGTCTGGAAGGGGCTGACTAGCAGCTGCAGCAAGCTCAGCCTCATGTCTGCAAAAGCCACCAATTCATACATTATAAAATATCTAAAACGAACAATTCTGGATGACCAAATACAATAATAATACTTTCAGATTGAGCGCTATGAAACAACTCGGGGGCATTTGTTTATGGAAACTAAAATAACATAGCCTTCTAAAAACCCAGTATAATATCCATGACGACTAACGATTAGGACATTTTTATATTCAACATGCAACCATGCAGTTCTATAAACCTATTTCATCATCCTAGGACCAAGAACTAAAGGTTGCTGATACAGAATTAGTTTGCTAAGGGACAGGTAACTTACTGTTGTTGGGCTGCTAAATCAATTTGAACTTCTGGTGGAGCCAACGCAGGAGATTCTACAAAGTGCAAGTTCGGATCTCTGCAAAATTAACACAAGTAGTAAAAATTTAGAAGAAATACATTTAGAAGTTTGTAATTGTCTTACAATATGGACAGCAAATAAATCCAGCAGTTTCGGACATACCCTGCGAGTTTCCTAGCCAAGTACAAGAATGGTTTTTCAAAATTATAGTTGCTCTTTGCAGATATCTCATAATACTGCAAATTCTTCTTTCTATGAAAAGTAACCTGCTTGGCCTTCACTTGCCTATTCTTTACATCAACCTTGTTACCACAAAGAACAATTGGTATGTTCTCACAAACCCTAAAAAATCAGTTGAGTAGAAAACGTCAATGATCTGACGCAAACAGAACTCATATGAAACTGATAAACAGGTTTTAACAAATTCATTTACGAACCGACAAAGATCACGGTGCCAGGTAGGGACATTTTTGTATGTTAGCCGGGCAGTAACATCAAACATGATTATCGCACATTGCCCATGGATACTGCAATATAAAGAATATAAGGAACCGCGTTAAAAGCACGGAAAAGGATCAAATTCTATATATATAACTATATATGGACAAGCTTAGGGGTTTTATATCACGGTAGAATAAAAAGATTACATGAACATTTCCAAATTAACAAATTAAATATCTCAATGCAGTTCTTAGATGCTAGATTTCCTACATATCCAATCCCTCCCATAAAGATTAACAGTACAGAAGCAGGTAGCCAGGTAATTTTCACGCAAAAACTTCAATACCGATAATAAAAAATCATGTAATCAATGCCAAAGAACAACAATATTTGTTCACAAGTAACAAATTTAACATGTAACACACATGCAGAAGTTATGATTGTAATCATGTAACTAAGTGTCAGCACAATATCATAAAATAAATCAAAATCTTCAGTTTCGCCTTGTCACACAATGTAGATATCCAAACCAGTAACCCATGCGAGAAGCAAGATACGCATAGATGATGAAAGCTCGTAACATGCAAACAGAAGAAAGCAAGCTATTTTAATTCTAAGGATTAAACAATATAACAAACTCGCATTTCCCCCTTCTGTGCAAATGATCACACAGGTCATGTACAAGTAAACATTAAAATAACAAATTGGCGCATGCAATAATTAAACAAAGAGTCTGCTGTTCTTGTTGCGAACAGTTCACACAAAAAAACAGAAAACAACTTACTAATATCCATCCCTGAGACCACCAAACTTCTCTTGTCCGGCAGTATCCCAACAGTAGAAGCGAATCTTTCCACAGTTCGTGAAAAAATCCAACGGGTGAACCTCCACACCAATTGTTGCTGTTTGAGACAAAACCACGACAACAAGTGAGATAAACGCAAATAAAGACAAACGTATAAGCATAAATCATTAACCACAAATAATTCTTAATAAGGAAAAAGAATCTCACGTTCATATTTCTTCTCAAATTCACCGGTAAGATGCCTTTTCACGAAAGTTGTCTTTCCTGTAAACATTCAACATCATATAATTATATAATAAAACTCATATTGGTGATGAACAAGTCGATACAGAAATTCTATTTTAGAAAGAACCTAGATCGTTACAAAAAGAACACGGAAAACCAGACAAACAATAGCAATTGCAAAATAACGCAAACCCTAACCCTAACGGTTTTGAATCAAGAAATAATGAAAGTGGATCACCGAAAAGAAGGAAGAGGTGATTCACCTGTCCCACCGTCACCGACGATGACGAGCTTGAAACTCGGGTAGTCAACTGTTTGCTGATTCGGCAAAGCCTGCGACGCAAAAGATAATGTATAACGAATGGGCAGAGAAAATTGAGAAAAAAAAAATGAAAAACACAAAGATCGAAAGAGAACCATTGTGAAAGAAGCTGTGACTGAGAGAGGAGACACAGGGAAATGAAAGCAAGGGTTTACAATAGTTTCTTGCAAGAGAGTCCCTCCTAGCGTTAACCTCACGCACCTCTTCCACCTGGACTGTGCTTTTTCGGTCTAATGATATTTTTCTTATAAATGGGCCTCCAGAGATAATTAATTACAAACTTTTACATTCTGCACCCCAATACTTTTCGAGCTGCACACCCATAAAAACTGAAATTCCAAAACATATGCATATTTATTTTAAAAATAAATTATGAGTGGAATTTTGCTTTTGCAATTTGTTGACCTTCTCGATTTTACACCCTAAAACAATGAAAATAATATTTTTGTATTTTTAGAACGTACAATCTTAATTAAAAAAAAATGTATTTTGAAATAGATAATCTAAAATATATTTTTTATTTTATATTTCAGAACATTTCAAAGTACATAATTTATATTTTAAAATATATCTTTTATTTTATAAGGTGTGTTCTAAAATATATTTCTAGATTTAGAAAATACATTCTATATAGCAAATTTTTGCACATTTTAAAAAGTATTTCCATATCCATAAAATACATTCTTGAATGTGTGATTCAGAATACATATACAGTTTTGTCATTTCATCACTACATATGGTGCAGCTTCAAAAGTTTGGGGGTGCAGAATGTAATCCCCTTTATTACATTCACAGTCTAACACTGTCCATTATCCTCCAACCAGAAACCAGCCCATAGATATAAATATCTTTTTAATACCACATTTTTTATTTTGTTTTCTACTCTCCTTTTCTCTGCATTAAACTGGGGTATACTCTCTAATAAGTTTTCTTTTATAGTTGAAAAACTTACTAAAAATTTATCAACAAAATTAATAGTAGACGAGATTATTAATAGCAAAATCATCTTGATTTGCAATAAAGAGAAGAGATTGTACATATAAACCTATTAATAATCAATTTTAATAAGCAATTTCTCTTTTCTTAAAGGAGTTTAGGTCCATTAGGATTAAAAAAATTAGATTTTTTATATTGTGATCAGATTTTTTCTTGTACCTTTTTGGAATTAGTTTTTTTTTTACGGATTTGTTTTAACAGATAAGGCCTTAGTTCTTGTAGCAGCATATTTCTTAGTGTCTTCAGTGATGATGTGAGTGATAATGATTAGTAAGAACATCTATTTATATATGTACTTTAGTTGTTGTTTATACTGCAGAAGTTTCTCAATCAAAACTTCTGAAACAAATTTATTAAGTAGAACAATATTCTCAGCTTTAATGTCTTCAAGTAGCTTGTAATATTCACTAATTTGAATCTTGAGGTCTTTGTCCTCTATCATTTTCCAGCAATAATAGTTTCTAATAACGAATCTTTGTCGGACGACATTTTTAATAGTGTTTGAGGATAAGAGAATCTTAGATTTCATTTTCTTGTAAGAGAAATACACATCTAACAAGTCGTTAGATAATGCACTTAACAAGGTGTGACGACATACTTTATTTATAGTGAATCCAATCTTTAATTTGTTTTATAAGAGGACTAGAGTTGAGTTTAGACAAATGTCGTAAGTGCATAGATAACTGCGAACATGTCTAATAAACATGCGTTCCTGCCAACATCAAAAGTTTCAACTTGAGAAAATTATACATCAAAGATGATAGTTGTTGTAAAGCACTATTTGACATCTTCCAGTGTAAAGTTGTTGTTTTCCATACATCAAATATAGAATTGTTTTCCATACATCAAATGTAGAGTTGTTTTCCATACAATCAAGATTATTGTTTAAAACTATTATAAACACAAATAAAGTTATATTCCAAAAATATGAAAAGATTACTGTCTTTAAAAACCTAAAAATTAATATCTTTCGAAAACTTATTTAAGATACCGAAAATATCAAAACTAAGATACAAGATGATACTGAAAATATTAAAACTAAAAGATACCGAAAATATCAAAACTAAGATACAAGATGATACTGAAAATATTAAAACTAAGATAGGAGAATATCAAAATTAACAAATAAGCTCTTTTATGATAATATAACCCAAAATTTAGAGAATAAAATTGGAGAAAGAGAGAAGGGAAAAGTGAAGTTATAATTTTCAGAAGAATAAAAACTCTATTTATAGAGGATATAGAAACTCTAGTGAGTAAACAATTTTGAACCGTCAAAGAATAAGGAACGAAAGTAAAAAAAAAAATGGCTTGCTGCTTCAACACAAATTTTGCGTTCGAAAATGAGAAAGCTTCAAACCCCTATCCTCAACGATGCCAAGATTTCAGAACTTATGAAAAACACAAAAGAACTGCCCAAAAAATCGCCACATGTCTGGATTCGAACGTTGCCGTTTGTTGTTTTACCCTTACCCGGAGATACATTTTGCAATACTTCTATTTCAGTTTCTAATAAATTCAACTGTTTTCCTAAAATAATTTTACAAATTAAAAACAATCACAAATTAGTCTTTTCCCAATGTCTGAAAAGATAATTACTATATTTTATATTAAAATAAATTTGCTTATGTTATGTGAAAATCAGACATGTTTAAATACATGTTCAAGTATCAAGTTTAAACACACGTGTACTGTGAAAAGCAACCAATTTTGTCTTCACTGTTGTTGGATAAAATGGGATCGCACAGCTTCGTATATATTAGAGGACAAAAAATGTCCGAACAACCAATCCGAACACCCACAATATAGTAAAAATGAGACACTCAATTTAAGCAACGGATCTCAGATAATAATTGAATTCAGATATCGAATTCAAATCCAAAAATGTCAACACTAAACCCCCAAAATTACTTCAGTAGCAGACACTACACTGATCCTCTACTCAAAAGTGTCATCGTCATCGTCAGGAAGGGGCTGACTGGCAGCTGCAGCAAGCTCAGCTTCATGCCTGCAAAAGCCACCAACACATAAATATAGGAAGTTTAAAATTAAAGAAACAATCATCTCAAATGAAAACAATAATACGATATAAAGACCACCTTCATGAAACAAGCAATGTATTTGTGGAATTTAAAATATGAACGAGATGAAGGTTAAATTAATTCACTTTGTTTGGATGTTGATGTTTGCAGGGAAGGAGTATTGGGAAACAACTCCCATGCCCCACGATAATTAAATTTTGAATTATGGGAGTCACTTTTTCCTACAATTCTCCTCATTTCCTACAATCCACTTTTATAAAGCATTTTTAACTCAACGCAAATTGGCAATCATAAAACATAAATCAGGTAAAAGGGTGATGGAATCGGATAAAAGATGTAGCTCATGACAGATGCACTTACTGTTGTTGTGCAGCTAAATCAATCTGAACTTCAGGTGGAGCCAATGCAGGAGATTCAACAAAATGCAAGTTAGGATCACTGCAAAAAATGACACAAGTAGCAAAATATAAGTTCATATTCATATTAAAATGTAAATAAATAGAAAGCATGAAGTGAGAATTCGGTGGCTCTACCCTGCAAGTTTACGAGCAAGATACAAAAATGGCTTCTCAAAGTTGTAGTTACTCTTAGCTGAGATCTCATAGTACTGCAGGTTTTTCTTCCTGTGGAAAGTAACCTGCTTCGCCTTCACCTGCCTGTTCTTGACATCCACCTTGTTACCGCAAAGAACAATTGGGATGTTTTCACATACCCTGCAAAATCATTAGGCAGAAATTGCCCAAGGTGTCAAAAAAACCACACAATTCCAAAAAATTAGAGACAACACATTTAAAATGGTTTAGAGGATTTCATTTACAAACCTGCAAAGATCACGATGCCAGGTAGGGACATTTTTGTATGTTAATCGGGCAGTAACGTCAAACATGATAATCGCACATTGCCCATGAATACTGCAACATAAAACACCACCGTTTTAACACAAGCAATAGGAGTTTGCATAACTAAAATCCAACCAGAACTTACAGACACTTCCAGTACAACAAATTAAAAACCTCAAAGTAGTAATGAAATTCTATCCATCTAAAAAGATTAAACCCAACAGAAATAAAAACTACAAATGCAAGTAACTACCATACAAAGCAACAACGCCAACTCCAATACAGGGTAACCTATCAAAACATATGCAAAAAGTGTCCTGTCCTGGCAAGGTTTGTTCACACAAATTTGAAACCAAATGACTTACTAGTATCCATCTCTGAGGCCACCAAACTTCTCCTGTCCAGCAGTATCCCAGCAGTAGAATCGAATCTTTCCACAGTTAGTGAAAAAATCCAATGGGTGAACCTCCACACCGATTGTTGCTGTTAAGGACAACCAAAATCGAGATAAACAATAAGTTTAATGTGAAAAACCATAGACACAGAACCTTAATCTTGATTTCATTATAAAAACGAATCTTACGTTCATATTTCTTCTCGAATTCCCCAGTAAGATGCCTTTTCACAAAGGTTGTTTTTCCTGCAAATTTCGTAACAAATAAGCTCATATGCCAATGCATGACCATGTCGCTACAGCAGAACAACTTTTAATAAATGAAAAAACAGGTTAATCGGCGAAAATAAGAGTGAGAAAAAGGAAGAAAAGCCTACCAGTGCCACCGTCGCCGACTATTACGAGTTTGAAACTTGGGTAATCAACAGTTTGCTGATTGGGCAAAGCCTGAAAATGAAAGATCAAATTCGAATCAAAAGCTACAAGAAAATTTGAAGAATAAGTGATTTTGTAAAGAACGAGCGTGTACCATGACAGAGAGAGCTTTCGGTTCGAGGCGGTGAGAGAAGAGGTTCGAGAATGAGTGAGGAGCGAGGGTTTTGCAGAGGAAGGGTTTTCGAATTTACTTATAGACAGGTGTAAGAGCGTCTCTTCCAGCGTCAACATGACGCAGCATTCTCCACCCTTGGATTAAATGACAGATTCAATCTCAATTTCAAATTTCAAACCACCACCCCACAACTACTTTTGCACATTATCCAACCCTACTTATTCAGATTTTTCTTACAAAATAAATAGTATTAATAACGTTTATCAAGTATATAATAATAGTTTTTATGTCTAATTTGGATGATATGATCAAAATATACTGTCACTATATTCTATTTAATAATACATTCTATTTTAAGATATATATATATATATATACTAAGATTAAGCATATTCTCTCATTCTTCTTCTTTCTTTATACTTTGCTATGTTATCCGAAAAAACAAATACAGTAAAAAAAAATATTATTTGAACAGTTTTACCTAACACCACGGAAGACAGCTCCCGGATGCTAAACCTATGCTGATTAAAGATTTAATAATTTAAAAAATAAGAAATACTTTACATTATGTTAATCGTCATTCATCGATCCCACACCTTAAAACTTTTTTTCTTAATTTCTTGTTTATTAAAATACTATGTTTTATTTTATCCTGATATATATGAAGGATGCTGGACTACACCATCAAAGTAATGAACAATGTTAGGCAGAATTAGGTTATATTATCAGCAGTGCTTCCTAATTATTTCCATGTGACATATTTTTAAAATGTTTGTTCTAATTTGACTATTGTTTGATAATTTGAGATAAATATTTTTTTTTTGGTCAATTGTACATTCCATCCCACCCAATTTTTAATCAATTTACATGTACTTATTATAATGCAGGAATGGAAAAATAAATAAATAAATATAATTATTTTACTTCTTAGGTTTTGCCCAACAAACTTAAAACATATTTAAAAGCAAAAGTACATAATATGTTGTCTAAACATTAAAAATCGCTGATCAGATGTATAATCAAGTACAGCATGGCGCTACACAAGCAATCCTACACTTGCAATATCACATGCAGTGCTTTGAAGTTAAATTGGACTAATTCTAAAAACAAAAATAAGATTATACATACAGAAACAAAAATATTATTTAAGTTTTAAAGATAAAGTACAAATAAAAAATTAATAGTGATAAAAATTACAAAACTGATACACTAAAAGGCACATAAATTAAAATGACACATAAATTAAAATATGGCCATATATTTTGTTCTTTAATTTTATTTTATAGTATTTATATATTTATATTTATTATTTTAAATTGTAATTTAATAGCAGTTTAATCACAAATCAAATAACCAGAAACTACTATTCTACCAAATCAGCAACAAACTAATAAAACTACAAACCAAATTTCACGCCCATAACGTTGAACCTATACTGGTTCATCAAATATTCATTGAGAATTTCTCTCAAAAAATTGTCAAAAAATAGCTGTATAAAAAAAAAAAAAAAAAAAAATTTTTAAAAAATTATAAAAAAAAAAAAAAAAAAAAAAAAAAAAAAATAATTTTTTTTTTTTTTAAATTAAAAAAAATATTTTATATATTTTTTTTTTTTTTTTTTTTATAAATAATAGTAAATTAATTTTAATAGGATTTTAGGATGACTAGTTTTTTTTTTTTTTTATACAGCTATTTTTTGACAATTTTTTG
>Ga0099825_1002586_pt1 | contig 24089 bp, 9 predicted proteins | sample SiratroredBW_FD_76838 | JGI IMG/M metagenome (GOLD analysis project Ga0099825, IMG submission 76838) | Root nodule microbial communities of legume samples collected from California, USA - Siratro red BW | ecosystem: Host-associated > Plants > Roots > Nodule | place: USA: California | collected... | reverse complement strand
CTTCCTGTTGCACGTGGATTAGGGAAACCGAACCACGTTAAATCTTGTGTGTTGCCCGTGTTCCGTTTTTTCTTCTATTCCTTGCAGATTATTTGTGTGTGTTGGTTTGTTTAAGACTCATCACTACCATCACTACCGATACACCATCATTGCAATGACCCCAGTTTGGATTTCCTTCCTCTTAACTACTCCTCAACACATCATGGACATGTATCAAACATGGCCCTCAACCCACTGCTTTTCTAGCTAACCTCCAATTCTTCACTCTTTCTTTCTTCCTCAAGATTCGTACTATGGTGCTCTCTGTCTGTGGATCTTTAACTAGCTTGCTCAATTTTAGGATCAAGAAGTGAGCCGTAAGTATTCTATTTTTTCTCTATATGCTCTGTGTCTCAAATGTCAAGTGCTCTCTGCCTTCGACCTTTTTATCTGTTCACTTGGATTAGTTCCATACTGCAAGGAAAGAATAAACCCCAAATTTTAATATTTTAATATTTTTAATACTTTTCTTGTGTATACAAACGGAAAATATTTCTGCTGTTCATGTTTCTGATTGGCTCCATGTAATGGCGTGTTTGTCTGCTGTCAAAAGTCCTGGCCATCATCAGCAGGTTGTTATTGGCTGCCTGTTAAACTGACTTTTTGCTTGAAGTTTAGGTTTGGTCAAACACGAGCTGCTTATTTTGACCCAAGAGATATACTTAGTATAGTAAATGCACACTGTATATTCAACTTGTCTTGTACACAATTGTCTTTGGTTCGGGTTTGCGTATATATTGAAAATACTATTGTTTATTAATTCTCTAATGAGTCCTTCGATATTACTCCAGTTTGGTTTCTTGTAAAGGTTACCAATATCCTGAGTATAGATAGGTATTACTTTGCATCCAGGTTGTGTTGAACTGTTGATCTTCGTCTCCTTCAATCCAGAAAATGGACAAGAAGCTGCCCCTTTTGTACATTTTTTCAGCAGTGTTGGTTAGTGTTGTGGCTGAACCAGTGGAAGATAAGCAGGCTCTGCTTGATTTCCTTAACAGCATGAATCACTCCCCTCATGTCAACTGGGATGAGAACACTTCTGTTTGCGAAAGCTGGAGAGGAGTGAGTTGCAACTCTGACAAGTCTCGAGTCGTATCCCTTCGATTGCCGGGAGCTGGTTTGAGTGGTCCAATCCCACCCAACACTCTGAGTCGCCTCTCAGCACTTGAGATTGTGAGTCTTAGATCAAATGGTATATCAGGCCCTTTCCCTGATGGATTCTCTGAGCTGAAAAATTTGACCAGCCTCTATCTTCAATCTAACAAGTTTTCTGGGCCACTGCCATTGGATTTTTCAGTTTGGAATAATCTTAGTGTTGTCAATTTATCCAGCAACTATTTTAACGGGAGTATCCCTTTTTCAATTTCAAATCTGACTCATCTCGTTTCGTTAGTCCTTGCCAACAACTCCCTTACGGGTGAGATTCCTGATCTCAATATTCCTAGCCTGCAGGAGCTGAATTTAGCCTACAATAACCTTAGTGGGGCTGTGCCTAAATCTCTTCTTAGATTTCCTAGTTCAGCCTTTGCTGGTAACAATCTTACATCAGCAGCAGCACTTCCTCCGGCCTTTCCTGTGCAACCACCGGCTGTTCCTCCAGCAAAAAAATCCAAAGGACTCAGTGAACCTGCATTGTTGGGTATCATCATTGGTGCTTCCGTGCTGGGGTTTGTGGTGATTGCAGGTTTCTTGATTGTGTGCTGTTATAGGAATACAGATGTGGATGTGCCACCAATGAAATCCCAGAAGAAACAAGCCTCTCTGAAAACAGAATCTTCTGGAAGTCAGGACAAAAACAACAAAATTGTCTTCTTTGAGGGTTGCAATCTTGCATTTGATCTGGAGGACCTGTTGAGAGCATCTGCTGAGATACTTGGCAAGGGCACCTTTGGGATGACGTATAAGGCTGCTCTAGAGGATGCAACCACTGTGGTGGTCAAGAGGTTGAAGGAGGTCACAGTTGGAAAACGAGATTTTGAACAGCAGATGGAGGTGGTGGGGAGAGTAAAGCACGACAATGTGGATGCAGTGAGGGCATATTACTACTCAAAGGAGGAGAAACTCATAGTATATGATTACTATCAACAAGGCAGCGTTTCTGCAATGTTACATGGTATACTGAACCATTTCTGTTATCTTAAAAATTACAGTTATTTTATCTTCAGTTTCTCAAACTTTTTCCAACAGGCTTACTAAGCGGGAATTTAGTTTTCTGCAATCATATAATACGAATTTTTTTATTCAGCAGGCCCAAGTCTCTAGGACTAGGTGCCTGTTTGTATAAACAACATAATTGAGATGTTATTGAATAGATACTTAGCAAGTAAGCAATAATGTATAAGTTGGTTTAATAATTAAAACAGAAATAACGCTAAATAGATTTTTATAAGCTATTTTCATAAGTTATCTTGGAGAACTTATTGAAATAAGCTGAACACAAGTTATGGATATATCATAAGTTATTTTCATAAGCTTTTCTGAATACTTGCACAAGTAATAAGACATGTCCAAATAAGTTGTGAATAAGATCTTCCAAACTGAGTCATACTTGGACAAACTGTTCTGTCATCCAACGTGGTCAACCTAACCAAGTAGTAGTAGAATTAGACCCTAGAAGTATGTCATTAGGGATGTTCTAAAGTAAAATTTGTCCTTGACTGTGCATTAATGAATCATGACTACTTAGGTGAAACAATAGGCCTGTCACATGGGTTGATTTTGGCTAATAGCCGTTTGTTTTCCTAGTGCGTCTTTCTTATAAGTTGTACTAAATGATGAAATCAATAATTAGACCTTCTTCATACATATAATTTTCTGGAAATGGCTAATGTGAGCGTGTTGTTGCATGTCAATTATGCAGGCAAAGGAGGGGAAGGTAGGAGTGCTTTAGACTGGGATAGCCGTTTGAGAATTGCAATTGGCGCAGCGAGAGGCATTGCTCACATCCACGCACAACATGGAGGGAAACTCGTTCACGGAAACATAAAAGCCTCAAACATTTTCCTCAACGCACAAGGATATGGATGCATATCTGATATTGGCTTGGCAACATTGATGAGTCCAGTACCTGTCCCAGCCATGAGAACAACTGGATACCGTGCACCAGAAATAACTGACACGCGCAAAGCAACCCATGCATCTGATGTCTACAGTTTTGGGGTGCTACTACTCGAGCTTCTGACTGGGAAATCGCCCATAAACAGCACAGAAGGTGAGCAGGTTATCCACTTGGTTAGATGGGTGAATTCTGTTGTTAGAGAGGAGTGGACTGCAGAGGTGTTTGATGTAGAACTGTTGAGGTATCCCAACATAGAGGAAGAAATGGTGGGGATGCTACAAATAGGGATGGCTTGTGCTGTAAGAATACCGGATCAGAGACCAAAGATGCCTGATGTGGTGAAAATGGTGGAAGAGATTCGCCGTGTAAATACGCCAAATCCACCATCTACCGAGTCTCGGTCAGAAGTTTCTACACCCACACCTCGTGCACTGGACATACCTTCTACCTCTGCTCAACAATGATATTCTTTTGTTCTGCTTAACAGTCGTTAAGATGTAATCAATTCAATTATATTCATAACAGTAGAAATGATATCCACCGACAGGACTTATGATCCTAGGAAGTTTGCAAAACATATTTGTGCTGAGTAGTTAAGCTACCAGTAATATCAAACCGGGTCCCTTTGCTAGTAATTATTGTGTTATATTATGCAGTCAGGGAATCTTTTGAGTCCGTTATGCCGTCAGTGCATCATACCTACTGTGAACTGCACACAGGACACCTAATACGTTGGTTTGTTAATTCTTCCTAGACCAGTTTGATTGTCAATGACAGATTTGTTCCAGTAATCAATATTTAAAAAATAAATAACTTGTCCTACTTCGTACTTTCATTTTATAATCGAACTTTTTACTATGTATTGTTTGTTAAAGCTCAACACGAAGCTAAAATCTTACCAATTTACTTTCAAATGAATCAAAAACTAAACAGCAAATGTAGTATTTTTTTGATCACTGGTGGGGGAAAAAAAACCTGCCATGCTAAAAGGGAGATGAAAAATAACATAAAGGAGACAAAACTGCCAAATGTTGAACACTCATAATTCTCCATTATACAAATATGTACGATCAGCGTAAAGAAGTTTGTTCTATAGGTTGATGTCTCCCGTTGAACCTTCCATCAACAACACTGGGAAAATTTATTAATTCCTGTACTTTCGGTGAAAGGAAGGGAGATGGTACAGACTTTTGGGCCACGAAGATGAACCACGAGGTACGAGCGTTGTCCACTACAATAGAGAGCTCGTTGGGTCAAAATTTTTCCCACCGGGACACGAATTAGGAAATAACTAACATCTGATTGTTTGTTGCACGAATTCTTACGCATGTCCAACCGCAGCAACAAAATTCTCCCCTAGACAACCGCAGTTTCAACTCAGTACCAAGGGAATCCAAAGGCATGTTTGTATTGCCGTTTGAAAGCTTCCAAAAAATACATTTAGTATAAAAAAAATACAAAGACTATCCTTCTCCAAAAGTACATTCAGCATATAAGGAACAGTAGTCCAAACATGCCATAACAGATTAAAGCATATATGGTAGAAATTTCACCCGTGCAGTTTGCTTAAACTTGTAAGAATAACCTTTTCTACACAATCGCTCAACAATAACTTCCTGTACGTATATCCACCAAGTTTACGGACATTATCACGAAAATACAAAAGAAATTCACTTCCTCAAAATTCTTGTTTTGACACCGCCTGAAATATATTATAAGAGAAATAAGAGAAGACTAAAAAAATGCAGCTGAAAGAAATTAGCATGGAATGTTAACTTAGATCATTAATTCCCCTTCCAAGCACCTCCCCCCACCCTAGAAAAAAAATAAAGGAAAGTCCTCCACATACCTTCAACTTCCTCAAATTCAATCTCCTTAACCAAATCGGATGCTGCATTATACACAAACCTGAAAAGGAATTACAAAACATGTATTTAGTGCTAGACTAAAGCCAAGAAAATTGTGTAATGGTTGAAAACAATACTCAACAGAATTTACAACACCAAAATTGTAAAGACCGTACAAAAAAATTAATCAAACTTAGTAAATTCCTGCAGGGTTGAAGTACTATTTGGTTAGGGGAAACTACATCCTGTGGACACATATTAGCCCTTGATTGTCAGCTTTGGAATACAGCCGGACCATGTCTATAAACAAAAAACAACTTACTAGAAACAATTTAAAACTTGGGGTTAGAAAATGTTGAAGTAAGGCTAAGGTTGTTACAAATCTAACTATGTAATTTTTATATCGACAAAAAAAATATTAAAATAAAGGGCATAAGACATACACATAAAAAAGCACGTTACCAGGTTACAAACATAAAAAAATTGTAAACCACTTCTTGTCCTGCATAACTAAAACTGAGAGACACTCCATAGAAAAAGTAAAACAGAGAGACACCATAAAAAAGGGATCAGGCATGCAGGTCTATAGTGTGTATAGCCAGCAGTGACGTTTTCATGCTTATCAGGACCTACCTTGTGAGTATTAGGACTTCAGAAATGGGACACTGATCTTTATAGGAGTCAAGGAATATTTATTAGGTGGTGTAACAAAATACTTAGAATTCCCATTGGAAATGTACCATAATTCTCATACATAATCAGCGCATGCAGGTCTATAGTGTGTGTATGGCCAGCAGTGACGTTTCATGCTTATCAGGACCTGCCTTGTGAGTATTAGGACTTCAGAAATGGGATACTGATCTTTATAGGAGTCAAGGAATATCTTTTAAATGGTGTAACAAATTGCTTAGAATTCCAATTGGAAATGTACCATAATTCTCATACATAATCAATAATTTTATACAGCTACCAGATTCATACCAGATATCATCGTACATAACCAAGATAGACAAAGATGAAATACTGGGATGGTACAAAAAATGGACTAACTTCCTTATAATCTCTAGGTTTTTTCAATGTTTATAGTGTAAAATTTCAAATCAGTAGCCCACACAGAAGATTGCAGCTCAACTGAGTTAGCATGATATGTAACAAGATTTGCTGAAACAAGGAAAAAAAATTTCTTTTAACAAGCTAATTGGTAAGCATGTCATCTCTCTTTAGACCATGAATTTGAAAATGAAAGATTGCCAACAAATTCAATTGTTTCCTAGCATGTGTATACAAAATTTCTAAACACATTCTGTCGAAATCCTCAGGGACCCATTGCAGATCATGTAAACAATCACATACAAATACAACAAGGGATGGAGAAATGTAATAATAGGTGTAAACTCCAAGTACCTATTGGAAGAAACGACTTCAGGTTCATAAGCTTCAACAAAGGCAGTGATGATTTCATTCTTTCTAGCGCTAGCTATAAGCAAATCATACTCTGTCGGAATTATAACTGCAAGAAAGTTATCAGTTAGCTCACTGACACAAATCTTCTCAACCGCTGCAAGGGCTATCCTCCGTTTAAGGTAATCAGTTTCAGGGTCTATTAGGTAAATCGCAAAATCCGTAATCATCAGATATCGATATTTCATCTTCCCAGAACCAGTGAACTTCAAAACTTTATCTGCAAATAGAACGATCTGGTCACCTGAAAACAGAACACCACACAGCATTTGAGATTTTCACGAATTACTCTCTGTCTGTTTTTCTTCTACAAGATTTTTATGAATTGTAACGCGTCATTAACAATTCTACAACCGCACTCTCAAATTTCATAAATAAGACGCATATTAAAATAACGGGTATAAGAGTGATAAACAATTTTGTTATTTTGAAAAAAAAAAAAAAAGTGAGGTTACTTAGGGGGAAGCTTCAACCTTGCTTGTTCAGAAGCCTCATCAAGTTGGGGTGAGAAAGGATGTCGATGTAGTCCCGTTTACGGAGCTTCTCTTCCGGTTCGTCGCGTTGAGCCGGAGAGGATTCATCCTCGGGAACGTCGTCGTTTTTGGAATCGTCGATCTGGACCCTCCCCGACATCCTCCACCGTGTTTGCGAAATCAGAAAGAAAGGTTGAGATCGGAAGAGTGGTTACGAGTTATGAGTTGAGATCAATGAGTCAACTCGCCCGCGTTGAGCCGTGTGTTGGTCAAGTGGACCCCATCCAGCTGGCTCTCGTTCATTATTTCTAGCTGTCTATCCTATATTTGTTCAATTTCTCTTTTTCCTTCTATTTTTTATTTTAACAGCATAATATTAATATTAATAATTAATAAAAACATAAACATATACCTGGAACAAAAAATGACACAGTCTTCCACTTGTCACCTTGCGTCCGCAGTTTTATTCTACTTCCTGTCAAAATCCACTGATTTGTAGGATAGAACTTTCTAGAATAGCATATCGATAAGGCAGAAAATTAGACCACATGTTTGATAATTATTCAATTATTATATACGAAGAAAAGTAGAAAACGATGTGTCAAATAAATTGAACTAATTAATGTGTATCGTTTTATTGTAAATGATGAAATTATAATAAAAGCAAATCTTAATTATTTTAAGAGTATTAATGATCTTTAATATTTTATCTTTTACCTAATGGTATTTATTCCTTGCTTTTTCTGTGGTACATGCATCTATTAATAAAATTCAATAATGCACCCGCACACATAAATTTAATAATATTTTAATAATTATGTGGTGTTGGTACCAATGTAAAGGAGATTTCTTGCTCTAACTTTTGATTAATGAAAAAAATATGAATGTGTTAAAAGCATTAAGAGGAAGTGGAAGACGGTTAGAGGATATTTTGATTAGGGAATAATAGGATAGGATTGGAAAGAAAGATAGTTTGTTTTAGGTGGCACTTTTTTGACCCTGGGTGGGAAAAGGGAATGAATTTCTTACAGAAAACGCTAAGTATGGGACCCACAATCGTTCTCTTATGCTTCCTTCATGCGCCTAATGGGAAGAGAGGGTGATGGTTTGAAAAAAAGGAAAATGAAGGAAAAGAGGAAAAAGGAGATACGTGTTAATTTTATTTTTCTTAATAGAAAAAGAAAATATGTGGAAATGATTTTGGAAAATAAAGTAATTATTTATGTTGTTAGAAGGAGGTAAATTTGAATTTTTTTTTATAAATCTAATCCATTATGAATATGGAATAATCATAATGTTTTTCATATTAATAATAAATAAAATAGTTTTTGATTTTACTCTTTTTTTCCGGTGACCTACTTTTTTTTAACTTTATCTCGTGGTGCCTCTATTTTAATTAATAATAATTGAGAAAAAAGGAAGAATAATAGGCGGAGGATGAAAAAAATAATAAATAAATAAATAAGGGAGGGAGGGGAGAAAGAATTGTAAAAAGGAAAGGGGAAGGAAGAAGGCAAGAGAGAGTGGATCGATTCCTCTCAGCAGCACCAGACATTTATAAAAGCTCTTTTCCTTCCCCAAATCCCTCACAATCTTCCATTTTTACCTCTCTCTCTCGTTCGCCACACAAAAAATAATACAAAAAAAAAACAAGAATAAGAATAAGGAGAAGGTGGAGTATTCATGTCTATCTACCGAGATCTAATCGTCTGTTTATGTTTTGTTGCGTTGTGGCTAATTAATTTCTGATCTGATTTTCGATTTCGGTTAGGTTTTCGCGATGGCGTCGAAGCGGATCTTGAAGGAACTTAAGGATCTCCAGAAGGATCCACCAACCTCTTGCAGCGCCGGTATTTTTTTTAATTTCTATTTTCGTTTTTGTTTGGAAATTTGGTTTCGATGAAATAATTTTATACGATCCTGATTTTCTATCGCTGAATGATCGTGTGTGGTATTTTGGAGATTCGCGCAATTGTTTAGCCGTTCGTAGATTGTAGCTCCTGTATGGTAACAGTGATCTATGTATGATTTGGGGATGTTGATAATGAATCGATTGTGCTGAATTTTTTGGTATCAACTAAAATCCTTGTACATGTATTGGAAACGTTTATGATGATCGGGTGGTGCTGTGTGGGCGTTCAACAATGTTTTTGCTATTGCGACAATACATTTTAGGGATGTGTGATATTCTTCTTTTTCGTTGAAACAGATTCTGTGCGTGTTTTAAGCTTTAAAAAAAATCCTGATAAATGATGATATTATTTTATGGATTATGCCTCTGTTTTCCGTGTTTCATGGTTAAATTTGCAATAAGGAACTGGATTTCCTGCAGTTGAGGACTGTGATTGTACATGTGGTTGTTAGTAGGACCCGCAATCGGTGTGATCGTCGATATTCATGAATCTTATTCCTCATTTTGGATTGCTGCTTCTGTTACTGTCTAACCTGATTGGAGGGGTGATCCAAACTAATTTCTCTGCTAGGTTACTAAAATCTCTTTAAGATAGTCATATGACCTAGATCTTTATTGCCAAATTGACTATTAGTGGTATATTATTATGAGGATATGAATTGGTTTATTTTGTAAACATTTATAATTTTGTTGTTTCCTAATCATGCTACTAATCTTTAAAGTTATTATAAATATAGTTGGATAAACCTGTTGGAAATCCGGTTTCGGACTTAGGAATTGATTGAGAGCCTGAGATGCTATTATGTGCTTGTATATTGGGCCTTTGGAATGTGTCCAATCTAGTTATGTGTTTTTGATATTTAGAATAACTCAGTGCTTATCCCACATTTTGTCTGTTGTTTTTTATAACATTGCAGGACCTGTTGCTGAAGACATGTTTCACTGGCAAGCAACAATTATGGGTCCTCCAGACAGTCCTTATGCGGGTGGTGTTTTCCTAGTCACTATTCATTTCCCTCCGGACTATCCCTTCAAGCCACCCAAGGTTTGTATTTATGAGGTGTCTATTTATATTACGTTTCTACATTTCCTTTAATTCTGTACCGGTTATTTTTTAAATAATGCCATAATACATTTTTCCCACTTGTTTAGCTTTTATGTTCTAAGGGAGCTTTCTTAACAGTGAATGCTTCCTTAAAACTCTCATTTCTTACCAAGAATTAAATTTATTGTTTGGTCTCAATTTTCAAAATAGTACAAACTCTAGCGTTTATGTGTTATATGCCGTCATGAGCCCTGTGGTGTGCAAGCCCTTCAGCTGATCTTGTGTATACTCATGGATTGTTAATGCCTTTCAGGTTGCATTCAGGACGAAGGTATTTCACCCAAATATTAATAGCAACGGAAGCATTTGCCTTGACATCTTGAAGGAACAGTGGAGCCCTGCGCTAACTATTTCCAAGGTCTGTTTCTTTGTTTCACATAATAAGATCATCTTTTATTCCTCAAACTATGTTTTTATCATTATTCCAACTTCAAAAGCTGCCTAAACTTAGATGTGTTCACAGCTTTATTGGCACATGATCCTAATACTTGTATTTAATTTCGATATACAATATTAAAGTTGCTTGAAGCTATCATCTAATCACGTGTCACGATATCATTAAAGATGTTTGACCTCAAAGGTTGTTAATATTACTGTCAATATTTGTTGAAAGGTGTAAAATCATTTTGTTAATGAACAATTAAAATATTTGTATTCCTTTACAATGAAGTCCGAATGGATGTTTGAAGTTTGGAATGATACTGTCAATTGAGTAATTCTCATGGAAGGAACGGCCATATGTAGCTTGATACTTGATTATTTCAAGCTGCCAAGCAGTTATTTGGGTGTTGTAGTTGGGGTTTCAATCTTCACCGTTCTACTTATTCCTTGTTGAGAACAGTATGTTGAATTGCAACTAAGCATTGTTTACTTTGTCTGTGTCATGTTTAGGTGTTGCTCTCAATTTGTTCCCTGTTGACGGACCCCAATCCTGATGATCCTTTGGTCCCCGAAATCGCCCACATGTACAAGACAGATAGGACCAAGTACGAGTCAACTGCCAGAAGCTGGACCCAGAAATATGCCATGGGTTAAATGACCTGTGGTATGTGTGAAGGAGAGCCTTTCTACTTCCGGTGTTTAGGCCTCTCAGCCCTTGTATGAATATTTGTTGTTTTCAATTATGATCAAGGCCCCTCCACTTGAAAATGAAAGGGGGGAAAACGTTTATCCTACTGTTTGTTTTCAAATGGTAATTTAGAACAGTGAAATGTGGCCCAAATCAAATGTTATTCTCAAATTCTTAAACCTTCTAGTGGTGGTGCCATTGCATGTTTACTGTTTTATTTTTCCGTTGAATTGAAGAGTTGCTCATCACATGGTAGTTTTCTCAAACATCTAGCGTGGATCATTATAAAAAGTATTGAGGAAGGTGTTTTAAAAAATCAAGTAAAAAATTACAATTCTTCAATGCTAATGAGATGATCTGGAGGGTAAATTATCATAAGTTATTTATTATAATGGTCATTATGCTTTACAACAACTTAATCCTGTAATTTTTTATTATACAAACTTTGTACTTCACTTTCAAAAAATGCACATTAACTTTCGTCTTATCTTGTTGGGGGCAAAAACTATATGTGGCATTAATGTTTTACCTAATTTTAAATAAATATTTTTCTCCTTTATATTTTAATAAAGTAGTATTTCCGTTTCCTCTCCTTTTTAGATATGTAATCAAGTCTTATTTTATAATAAATAATACTCACTTTTTAATTTTATATTTTAATGAAATGATAGTTATTTTTATTTTATTTAAATATTGATTAAATTTTAAATAAAAATATTATGAAAATTAAAAGTTAATTTTTTTAATATAAAATAAAAGTATTTAACAAATTTATAAATAAAATGAGAAATTGATAAGAAATGTAAATATCGTTATTAAAAAAATAAGGATGGATATTTATTTAAAAGTGATAAAGTATATGTGTCATTACTTCAATAAAATTTCATTTTGACTCAGGCGGGAGTTAAAGCTTAAACTGTTTGCTTTAGGCACCAAATCGTGAGAAATTTTCATTTTGGTGCCTATGCTTAATGAATATTTCTGACGATGTCCTTTTGATCTCCTAGCTGTATATCACTTTTCTTTTTAAAGAGGGTGTAGACAATTTCTTTGCAGTTGGAGTACATGCATCTACTAATTATAGAATAAGGATTCTTTGTAAGGAATTCAATCATTTATCCATCATAAATTATAGTACTTGAAGTTACATTCACGACTTAAATGCCCTTACGTGTTTATAGGGTATAAAATAACAACTCAACCATATAGTGGATCTATAATTAAACTTAATGAATGATAAATGGTATAGAACATTATAAAGCACAATTTACTTCAAAAAAAAAAAAGGTTGGCATAAAATAAATGAAGGTAGTTGGTTCCTAGATACAAATTGGTTCCTAAATACAAATTGCATCCTCTACTAAATAAATTTTTAATATATCAACAATTTCCTTTTATTTTTATTTTTAAATTTATGTATTAAATAATTTCTTTTTTTCTTTCACACGCATAAAAATATTTGTCATATGTATTGTATATCTTAAAAAGTATGATATATTTTTATTTTTCTTAATAATAATAATAAAATAATGTTGACAATTGTTTTCTGCACAATAAATGTGAACAATTGTTTATTGTACAGTACAAAATTTTGTTTTTTCAATTAATTGCATATTAATAATTATTTTATTTTTTATTAGTTTGTCAAAATAACATATTTTGCTCTTAAGATATTTATAATTTGAGATGGAACGATAGTACGATTAATTTTAAAAATTCAATTGAACATATCTTTTTTAAATATTTAATTTTCTGATAACAAATCGTTAAAAAAACTAAATACAGGTATTTGTTAATATTTATAAGATTATATTTTATTATTTTTTAAGAAAGTTTTTTAATATTTATCAAAATAATTTGTTATTATTTATCAAGAAAATTTATGAATATAACATAGAGAAAGAGATGTTAATATTTTTTTTTCTTGATTTAATTACACTCATCTAGCCTTAACTCAATTGCGAGTGTGATAAATAAGAAAAATTATTTAATAAATATTTTTTTAAAAATAAAAATAATGAGAACATTATAATTTATTAAGTAGAAAAAGTAATTTATATTCTACATAAAGCAATTGCTATAAATGAGAGGCTTAATAGAGTTGTTTATAAAGCAAATTTTTTAATCTTTGGCAAAAACTTTAAATGTGCCCTCATCAAAACATGTTTAAATTATCATCCTTACTTTTTTTTTTTTGAATTTTTACGTAAAGAAGTCTTTTATTTTTTTTTCTTTTAAGTTTTTTCTCTATGCATCCAGGGTTATTTAGAAGTCCGGCTTAAGAGTTCATCAAGGTGTTTATATTTATTCTTAATCAAAATTTCAGAGAAAGTAAACTTAAATTCAAGCTTTGAAATAAATAACTCTTTGACAATGTATATCATAAAGTTGATGAAGTTGAGAATAAATATAATCAAATTGAAGTTTATATTGAAAAATCATATTATGATGATAATATATACATAAGGAAAAACTAGTGATAAAAAAGTCATATAGACTACATCACAATCATAGTAAGAGAAATTACATAGAAAAGAGTCTAAAATTAAATGGTTTGTTGAGAGAAATGGATACACTAAGTTTTTTCAACCTAGGGTTAAAATTATATTTAATATAAAAATTTCTTTTTAAATAAGGATGACGCTAAGGCAACTTTTTTTCCTTTATCACATGCTGTGATGAGTGTGATATCACTAATGCTATTTTTTAAGTTATTGACAAATATGAACAATTATATTCTTACAAAACAATCTAATTTATTGAAATTAAATATGTTGTCTTTAACCTTTCCTGTAATAATAATCTTGATCCACATGATATTTTGGTGCTTTTTATTATCAAACTTTTAGAGATATCATTTAACATGGTATATACAATTCTATTTTTGCAGTTTTTTTATAGATAAATGGATGATTCCTAATTATAAATTCAATCAAATTTTTAATTCACAAGGAATCTAATGCAAATGAAATTGAAAATTTGAATCTTGTTATTTTAACTAACTTCAAATATAAGATTATTTATAAGATTTTAATCGTCATGGAGACTTGTCTATTCTTAACAAAGAGGAGAAACACAACATCATTTATAACATTCACCAAACCTTAACAATTATAAATCTTTTGAACAAAAAGTGTTCTCCAAGAAACATAGGACATAAAATTGATATAAATTAAGCTTTTGACACGGTTGATTAGAATTTTTCTCATTTCTATTTACGGTTTGAGTTATGTCTTTTATAATAGCATTTTGTTAATTTTAAATCTTTTAATCAAGTGGATATTTTTCAAGCTCTAGATTCCTTTTTGTCTTATGGAAGAAATATTGATTACAACTATCTCTCAACTTGTTAAAAAAAGGAAATTGTTACAAGTTACAGGGTAAAAATGTCAAATATTTCTTACATGAACTTTATATGCTAAGCAGGGCTGACTCAAGATCCAAGCAGGTAAACTAACCGTTTTAAGTCTTAAGGTCTCAAAGGCTTAAAAAAGAATTAATATGTTTTAGGTCTCAAGGTCTCAAAGGTCTCAAAAGAATTTAATATGATTTAGGTCTCAAGGCCTCAAAGGCCTAAAAAAAATTAATATTCATATATTATTATAAAAAAAAATTAATTTTAACATTATACTAACAAAATTTTAATTAAAAAATTAAATATTTTAACTAATTTTAAGTTTACATTGGTGCTATAAATATATTTAAAAAAATTGAACAATTAAAGAATCTGACAAAGTCAAAACTTTCTAATTTATCTCTTTCCTATATTCTAACATATTGATATCATCTTTTTATATGTCCTATCATTTTTCTTCCTTTGTCTCTTTGTTCCTTCATAATATTATTTCAACTTGGAAGGGTAGATTGATTGAGAAAGAGTTTGTGTTTACTTTTACTCCATTTGAGTGCACCAATATTAGGTAAAAATAATATGAGATTGATGATCCCAATTTTTTTTTTATTTTTCATTATTGTTTAATTAATCTTAAAATAATTTGTGCATATTCAAGTAAGAGAATTTAGACGTTACAAATTATGTTTAAAGACATACTAAAGGACATGATCGAAAGATAATAGAAGAGTTAGACTTTACGATCAAGTTTATTGTCTTGACAATTAGGTTTTATCTTTTTAACTTATATTTATTTTATATACTTAAGTTATATTCAATGTATGATATATATATATATATTATAATTTTTAATTTTATATAAAAATATACAAATATGACAATTAGAAAATTTGAATCAGATTATTCAAAACTTTAAAAAAAAAAAGTTAAACTTTTTGTTGAATCACAAAAAGAGACTATGGATAAATTTATAAAAATAAACAAAAAAAATAAATTAGAAAATATAGGTGAATCTTCTCTTTGAATGAAGAACATAACATTATAAATTTAGAGGTGAAGATAACAATATAAGTATAGGTGAAGACAATAATAAAGTAGTCAACAAAAATAATAATTTTGATTCTGAAACTCAATATAACAATTTTGATTCTCAAACTCATGATAGTAATTCTAATTCACAAGATAATGAAATTGCAAGACAAATGCTTAAACCTTGAAAAGTATTTCAAACATGATAATTTATTGGATCTTGGTGGTTTAGATTTATTTTCAGAATTAAATATATTAAAGGAGACTATAGGATTAGAAAATGATAACCAACTGACATTCTTAATTATATAAAAAGAATAAATTATTTTCCAAATGCATATATAGCATGTAGAATAAAGTTAATGTTAACAATTTCAGTATCAGTTATTTCAGCTGAAAGGAGTTTTTCAAAACTTAAACTAATAAAATCTTATTTAAGATCAACAATATTTCAACAAAGATTAAACAGATTAACTTTATTGTCTATTGAAAAAGATTCTTTAAATGAAATTAATTATAATAATTTAATAGATAATTTTGCATCAGCTCGAAAAATAAATTTTAGATAAAAATATTATAATTTTAATTATTTTATTAATTTGAAAAAAAAGGCTTCATTTTTTTTATTCGCTTTAGGCCTTCTAAAACCTTGAGCCGCCACTGATGCTAAGATAATTACAACTTTTTACAGGTCACCAAATAATACTTATTTAATATCATGGTATCATAGTAGAGTGTTTGATCGTATGATTAATTGTGCTAAATTAACTTTTTATGTCAATAGTTTGCAAGAAAAAGGATAAGTAAATTAGAAATCTTATTTTCTTTTAGTAAAGATTCATTTTCTTTTATCTATCTTGGTGTTCTATATTTGAATGAAAACCTAAATAGGTTCATTTAATGACTATTATGAAAAAAAAGTCAAAGGAAAACTTGCAAAATGAAAAAATTGTTTCCTTCCTGTATGGGGAGATTTCTTATAAAAAAAAAAGGTGCAAATCGTGTTATATTATAGTTTCAAAAATTGCTTACAAACTACTTGTGTGGATCAGTGATATCAATAATGTTAAAACTTTGGATAAGCTATGTTTAGGTTATCAAAATCTGGAATTGAGATCAAGAAAAATGGTTTCATAGTGAATTATATTACCTATTTTTATATGAACGAATATAAAGAATAATTTTTAAGTTAAGAAAATTATATTTAGTAACTTGATAAGAGAAATTGATTAATTTCTGATCCGATCTATTACTTACATTTAGTTTTTAACATGAGTATTTACTTAAGCATCCATAACATGCTCAAAATAAAAGTTTATTTTGGTTGTAAGTTAAACTATGATAAAGTTTCCAAATTTTATTTTGGTTGTAATTTGAAATACAATGTCAGTTGTTTTGGAAAATTTATTCAAAATCAATCATCTTATTCTTATTCCACAAATTGCTAAATTTCATTAATATTTGTTTATATTTTGACTTAAAATTTTAGTCCATTTCCATTTATACTTTAACGAATTATATTTTTCTGAATTAAAATGTTTAAAATTGTGGGATTGACTTCTAATACAAGATATTTTTATAAATCTTACATATTGTCATCGGAGACAATCGTGTTGGAGTCATATAATATTATTACGAGCAAAGAACTCTGTCGGAGAATGTTTAACACAAGTGTTACATAAGGCTAAATGTCGAAATGTTTTATTAAGTCAGAACAACTTCACACTACTTTATTAATTTAATAGGTGTTTTTGACCCAAATGATAATCACCAATTTTGTTTTTGTTCAAGTTTTCAATTTTTGAAGTCACCAATTAATGTTGATGCGTTTTTTGTTAAAATTTTATACTCATGAATTCCTTTTCACAATTGCAACTAATTCATAGATGCAGCACTTACATGTGGTGTGTATTCTTATACAAAATCCTTTGATTTTACAAATTAAAAAAGTAAAGACTTAATTAAGCTTTAAAGACTTAATTTTGGTTTTTAAAAAATTAACATAAATTAAAGGATATCGTTTTGAAAAAAAAAAATCAATTGTTTATTGAGTGATTTAATAATATTTAGTTTTTATATAGTTTTTTCGATTGTACAAATTAATATATTATCTGAATATTTCATAAAAAAAAAAGAATATATATATATATATAGGTGTAATATCATTAATGGGAATAAATTCATAAAACAAAAACACATATGATTTCAAAAATAGAAAACGATTTCATACATATTATAAATTTTATTTTTAAATTTTTTTATAAAATTATTATTTATTGATTTATATAAATGAATGATGCAACACATTATAGTGTGCTCCTTAATTTTATTAATTATTAAATGAAATTTTGAGAGAATAAACTTAATTTAAATAGTTTAAAAGTTAAAAGTAAACAATTAAAATTAGTAAATTTGAAATCATGTATGAACTAAAATAAAATAAAAAAAAATGAAGGGCATAATTGTAAGGAAACAATAAATAGCAGCCAAATTTTTATTATTTTGAAAAACTGTGAAATTATAGTGAAAGAACGTACTCAATAGAGATGGCAACCTGGTCCGGTCCATCTTGAACTTTTTGGGTCAGGGCCTGTTCTGAACTCTGGATTTTACATTTTGTTTATTTGGGCTTAACCATTACATGCGGGCTGTTTCTTCCTGCACCTCCATTGTTTCTTCCTGCACCCTCAGACTTCCGTAAATACTAAAAATATTTTTCTAAATTTGTAGTACAGTCCATTAAAATAATGAATAAATCAAAATAAAAAAAATAAAGGGCACCGATAATTCTAAGGAAACAATAAATGGCGGCCTAAGGTAGTTTTATTATTGTGAAAAACTGTGAAATTATAGTGAATGAATGTACAACCTGGTCCTTGTTGAACTTTTTGGGTCACGGCCCGTACTGAACTCGGCCTTTACATTTTGTTTAAATTTGAGCTAAACCATTACATGCGGGATGTTTCTTCCTGCACCTCCATGATTTCCTCTGCATCCTCATACTTCCGAAAATACTAAAAATATCTTTCTAAATTTTCGAATATTTGTATTCTGAATTGTAGAATCTCTAGAAATCATGCATAAACTAAAATAAAAAAGTTAAAGGGCAGATAATTCTAAGAAAACAATGAATAGCGGCGAAAGGTAATTTTATTATTGTGAAAAACAGTGAAATTAGATTGAAAGAACATATTAAATACTAAATATGAAATTATACATATATCTTAGAAAAGTCAGTATTACTCTCTATCCTCTTCACCTCTATAACTCTCATCTGTCGTCTACCATGTCACCGGCATCGTCTAAATCTTAAATTAAAATTTCAAACAAGTTTTAAGTAAGCAATTATTGATGTTTATTAGCAATTCGTGAGTGATATTGTTGATTATAATAGTTAATTTGGTGATTAATGAACTGTCAACGACGAATGACAACTTTTACAATTTGAGAGTTTGATAACCAGATGATACCTTATGACAACTTTTACAATTTGAGAATTTGATAACCGGATGATATCCTATCTGGTTGTCATTTGCAAAACAAAACAACAACCAGATGATACTCAAGGTCATTTTAGTCATTTTAATATAATTACTTTTAAATTAAATTCTTTTATGGAGGTGCAGGAAGAAGGTACGGGAGTGGAGGAAGAATTCGTCCAGAGAGAGGGTCAGGGCCCGTTCATGTTCAAATTTTTGGGTCAGGGCCCGTACTTTGCACTCTGTACTTTACATTTTGGGCAGTTACTTCCTTCCTGTACAAATTGTGACTTGCACTTTCTAAAAACATCCAAATTATTCTTGGTATCTATAAATATTTATTTTTCATTTTTTTCTATTCATTCTTTCTTTTACAATAAAAAAAGGCAATTACCTTTTGTTATTTATTAATAAAAAATATTTTTTTTCTTCTCACATACACAAAAACATCTTTCTTATATGTATATTACGTTTTAAAAGATATAGTATATTTTTATTTTTCTTAACAAAAATAAAAGTGATGTTAGATTTTGTTAAGATATTTATAACTATGATTAATTTTAAAAAGATTTCTTTTCTCACACACAAACATCTATGTCATATATGATACGTTTTAAAATATATGTTTTTATTTTTCTTAACAATAATAAAAATGATGTTAGATTCTGTTAACATATTTACAACTTAATATATATTTGCAACTTAATATGATTAATTCTAAAATTCAAATTTAAACAAATTATTTTTATTATTTGTTAATATTTATTAAGAGAAAAATTAAGCTTTGATTGTAATTATCTGTAAATCAGGATCATCAGGAGAGAGAGAATTATTTAATAAATAAATTTTAAAATAAAAAAATAAAGATATTATTGACATATTAACAATTTATTAAATTTTAGAAACAATCTGTATCGAGTACGAAACAAATGCTTAAAAAAAAGTCATGTGGTTTTTGTTATTTGTCCGCCGTATTATCCTCTATATGATATAGTGGATTTTTTTTATAATGTACATAATTTTTTTCACTTTAGTTTTACTTTTTCATAATATTCATAATTTAATGAAACCACGATAAAGAACACAACAGAAGAAGGTAAAAGGAATTGTGAAAAAAAAATGGAAACCTTACTCTATTATTTTAAAACTTAAAGATATTTTAAACATTTTACTTATATTATACCGTACAATCACAAATTTGTATGTGGAGGAAGAACCTGTCTACATTTTGTTTATTTAAGCTGAATGTTTACATGCCGCTGTTTCTTCCTGCACCTCCATGTTTGCTCCTGCATCCCGTCCCTTTTAAAATACTAAAAATATTCTTCTAAATTTGTGATTATTTATATTTTAAATTATATAATCTGAAATGAAAAAAATTATATTCTGAATTATACCATCTAAAATATAAAAATTCTATTTTAAATTAGACAATTTGAAATATAAAAATTAAAATTTGAAATTTTATATTTTAAACCGTATAATTTTAAAAAAAGTTTATTCATTTTTGTATTTTAAATTGTCTAGTCTAAACTAACCTGGAATGAAGAGAAGTGTAAGAAGGTCTATTTTTTCTTTAATAAAGATTAAAACAATAATTCCTCATCCTCTATGATGGCACAGGAGGAAACCGTGGGGTGCAGAAAGAAATGCACTTCCATGTGCAGCGGAAAAAGAATCCAATTCACTATGATCCAAAGACTTAAAAGAATCAAGCTCTAATTAAAGCACATATTGTATTACCAACTTCAACGGGTTTGGTTGGTTAGAATAACACCGACTTTGTATCCTAATCCTATAGCGAAGATACTTTGAATTTTGAAAGCAAATTCAAAACTTTCTTGGGAAATTTTCTGCTTATTACAGATTTGTCAAACACTTCAATTACTCTCCCAACTGCATTACCTATCAATGTCAGGTGAGGTAAATGAAAACTGCACCGCGGCACTCAACAATTATAAAATTCTGCAATACCTTGGTATAACATTAAATACCTCTTTTGATTTTTATTTATTCAATTTTGATACCACTGTTGCTAAAGTAAAATGTCATTGATGAATTCTGAGTAATTAAGTGCTACATTGTACTTGTATTTTTAGGTTAAAATTCTGTAACAATGCTTTAAGATCTAACGTGGAAAAAATACATTCCCAAGCAAATACAATTTAATCACAGCCATTATCTCTATGCGAAATTTATCATAATTTATAAGGTCAGTTGTTTGTACGTGTATATAAACTTAACTAGAAACATGTCTAAAAAGATCTAGAACAATTAGATAACTTTATAAAAATACTTAAAAACCGTTTAAATATATATCTTATTCATAAAAAATATGTGCAAGTATTTATTTAAAGTGTCTTATTAATCAATGTGGTAAAGATAGTAACTATAAATTCTCTTCTAATTTTTGAAACTAATATCTTGAGACACTGGTTCTCGTTTGCTTTAGTCAAATGCAGGCTTTGATTATGTTTTGCGTAATTATCTCCATTAATTTTGTTCCTAAAAATTATTGACTAACAACAGGTAATTGGCATGCATGTGATTTAAATGGTGAAAGAAGAAATAGGGACAATGAACATTTTTTAATTAGGGAAGTGTTAATGCCCGGGGCTTCAAAGGACTAAGAACCTAATTATTAAAGGGCATAATCATCACCTAATAGTACTAGTAGTAGTAGAAAATAATAAGAAAAAAAAAAAAGGAGATATAGCTACATTCATTCTGGCGGCGACGTCAAACGACAACCGCCATATTAGCGGAATCCCTCTAACCACTCATGCCTCGGTTCTATTTTGTGTATGCTAGCTGCATTAACTCAACTTGCATTTAGATATAAAGAGTTTCACTTAGTCAAACAACATTACGAGACTTAAAAATATATCTATGTTATTTTTTTTTTGTTAACATGTTAAAAAGAGCATTAAAAGTGTAATTTATCATGCAAAATTGACTTATAAGATGGTAAAGATTGTTTGTACTTATATATTATATATTATGAATTAGTTTTTTCGTTAGTTGATATAAGATTTTTAATATACTTTCTTATATAATAATATATAAACATCATATGTTTGAAAAAAATATTTATAAATAATTTAATAACGGGTGATATGATAGATCCAAATTTTGTTACACTATAAGAAAATAATAGAATAGATGTGAAAAAATTACACTGGTTTAAAGGAGAAGCAAATAGTGGTGGCCAAATTCACTCCATACCTATGTTAATTATAATGCATAATTTTGCATCCACCAAGCTCACTCTAAAATCAACGCTAAATAAAAGAAAAAATATATATAAAAAAATTAAAGAAACAAAAAAAGAAACGAAGAAAAACAATAAATTTAATGATTGCATTGACCAGGTTTAAACAGAACCGTTTTTGCGTCGGCCTAGCTTACGCTAGACTGAACATTTTCGTGTTAATCTAGCTGACACATGTGTCAATTAAAAATCCTCGCACACCCATATTTCCCTTTCTTCTCCAATTTTCCTCGTACACCCATATTCCCCTTTCTTCTCCGATTTTCCTAAAGCGCTCAACAGCTCTCTGTCGCCAATGATGTCCTTAAGCCTTCTAATCACGAAAAGTCACTTATTTCCTTTCACAAAACCAACAACCAGTCAAGTTCTTACCTTTTCACCGATTCATTTTCCAATTTCATCTCTAAAACTATGTGCTCATGTTGTTTGGGTCCTCCTCAAGTTAAGCCCAACAACATTTTATTTTAAAATAAAAAAAAGTTTGTTGCCACTCAATGGGGTCTTTTTAAGATAATAACCTAATAGGACTCAGGAGGTTTCTTACTCTCAACACAAAAAGAGTGACAAGGCTAGATTGTGTCGTCTTTGCCATTTGGAGTTCCTGTTTACTCTGGGTGACTGTTTGAGTACTCATTTGTGCTTTGTTTTTGGTGAAAAAAATTCATCCTCTTGCTCCTCTCACCACTGGCATGAATCTGGTATTTTCATAATTTGATTTCTCTCACTGTTTGAATACGCTATGTTTACCTGTTGAGCATTCTCACTATTTGTCTATGAGTAGAACATTGAGATTATTTTCTAGAAGTGCTTTGTTGTACTTTTTGATATTTTATGTCGAGATTTTTTCTGGACTAGGTCCTATAATTTTTGTCCCTCTCATTGGGGGTTTTCACTTTAAAAATTGCTCTCGCATATTTATTTTCTATAATCTCAAGAATTTTTAGATTGTCATATATTACGTTCCTCTTGGTTTTTTCAAGTGGGAAAAATTTTATTTTTCACGCATATAATAAGAGTAATTTTTTCGCTATGTAACCTTGCCTTTTCCATAAACTCATTGATTTTGGTTTAGGTTTTCCAAAAGTTGGACGTTCACCACAACGGTCTGGATGGATAAGTCATTTGGCTAGGTTTAATAGCACTAACTGTGATTTTACATTTGTGTTCTTTTGAGATGCGATATCCATTTGACAGTTGCTATTGTCGTGTGTGAGGTGTGATGATCTGGGAGGTGGTTTTCAACATTTACAAACCGTTTGTGCATTTTTGAGCTAGTTTATGCAATTTTGCCATTTTGATTATTGTGTGGTTTTTATTGTCATTCACAGTTTCCATTATTGTAAGTTTGTTGTGTTTAAATTGAGTGATGGTTATTTTGGGAATGATTGCTCGCTCATATGATTAGCAAAGAACTTATTCTAGCTTTGTATGAGTTATAATCATTATTAATAAGGTTTTCTAGTTTTCAAGTTTTAGGTAGTTTTCGTTTTTAATCATTATTGTTTAATCTAAATCTTTGCGACAGCCTATCGTACGCTGAATGTCTTAGAATTAGCATTAGCTTGACCCACAAACGTTGTGTCTGTTTTAATGGCCAATGTTAACTGTGAGTAGCTTCTACCTTTTTAGCGTCGTATGTTCGACACTTAAGTGTTGGTTTTGAACATTTTACGACGGATTTTGACTGACGTTATATCTTTGTTTTTTTATAATGTTATGATAGAATGTAATACCATATTAAGAATTGAGTTTAAGTCTAGCTCATCCTCGTACAACCAACTTATAAATGATATTTGTTCTTATATACAGGAAACTAGTCTTATCTTTCATATGTCCTCATTGAATAGACTTTGATACCATATTAGGTAATTAATTTAAGTCATAAACTTTATTCTTAAACAATATATATATATATATATATATATATATATATATATATATATATATATATATTTTTTATTTTGTTATATTTTTTGTATTTGTATCTATAATTT
>Ga0099825_1002582_pt1 | contig 24101 bp, 11 predicted proteins | sample SiratroredBW_FD_76838 | JGI IMG/M metagenome (GOLD analysis project Ga0099825, IMG submission 76838) | Root nodule microbial communities of legume samples collected from California, USA - Siratro red BW | ecosystem: Host-associated > Plants > Roots > Nodule | place: USA: California | collected... | reverse complement strand
ATCCAAGCAATTTCACTAAATGAACATACCTTGTGCAGAGAACATCTTGATGAAGTGAACCTTGGCACTCCTGACACTGTGTCCACAACCTCCCAAAAAGCATCTCCAGCTCAGACACTACAAGCACACCACTTGTTTTGTGACTTTCGTCTAATTAAAAACAACTCTAACCATCCTGTACAAAACCAAAACCATGTCATGCCCTACCTTGAGATACTGTTTTACGGTATAACTCAGCTTCCCTTCCTTGGCAATGTGAACAGACAATGTGTTGATCCTTGCTGAACCAAATAAAACAAAAATTTGAAACCTTCAGTATACTGACATGTACTCAGTGCATGCTAATACATGCAAATAATCTTCGTTAGACGCCTTAAAACACAAGGCATAAGTATTATCAGGTATTTTACTAGTGGAGAAACAGCTTTACGCCTGTAGGTGTAAACTGCAAAGGTTTTCATCTCCATCACAATACAACGGTTAGTCTCTTAGCCTTATGATTCATACAACACCTGAAAAATCAAGTTTTCTTGTCTAGACTCCAGAAACCAAATCAAAATTTCAATTTCTAAAGCAGACCAATGCGGCCTCCTACCCAAAATGTTATCTCACAGGTACTAATATCCACAGAAACATTACTGAGAAGTAGGGAGAAATTTTACAGAGGACACGAAATTCATTAAATCAACTATTCTGTTACTGAGATCGCCAAAAGTTATCCCAAGTTCATTAACACAATGTGAAAGAATGGTCCCCAAACAAATGTGCTATTTTTTGACGGGTCAGGTGTTCATTTTCATAAAGCATGTATATCTTCTTAAAGTTGGTAACATAAAAGGGTTCATAACAATTCCATAATATATTGCTGGTCTATATTTCTAACACATTTAAAATCTATAAGAAATATCTCAAACATACAGCCTAGTTATTGAAAATGTTAGCATGTGCATAATTGTTAATTCTTTGCAGTTCCTTAGTCTTAACAAAAATCTAATGAAGCGAACACAAAAAAAGGGAATATATGAAATTAAAACCAATCAGGAAAAAACTTAGAACGTTAAGACAACACCATGAGAAGAGACAGAGATAGATACCCTAGTACAGCTTTACAGCCAATGCAGGTAAGCTGTTTCTTAGCAAAATTTGATGGAGAAGGAATAGAAATAGATCTTGTATGACTTCCATGGAAAAGTTCGCTCCAAGCATTCTTCATAATTGGCTCAAGAATTCTTAGAATCGGCTGCGATACAATGAAGTTAATAAAGAACAGCAATTTGGAAAAATCTTAAACATCTAAGAAAGTGATAAACCAACCTTGCTAATTTGATACTCAAGATAGTATTGAAGATCTACAGGTATGTTGTTCTCTAGAACATAAGGGTCCTCTGATTTCTCATATGCCTGATTTTCTTACACATGTTAGTCTAGAGAAAAATCTAAACAAGTGTTTAAAAACTAAAAAAACAAATAGGGGAACATGTGGTATTACTCTGTCTCCAACATTTGGTGCAGTGGCGGCATCTCGCTGTCAATTACAAAATCAAATAAAATACATTTATGGCCCACAGAACTTAGACATGACAAGCTCAATAAGCCTAAAACAATCCTCAAACCAGTACCAATACTGTATGGTTCCACCAATAACTTAGCACCTAACATTTGAAACAGGACTTGAGATAGAATACAAAATCTAAAATAAAAAAAAATAAAAAATTCATGGTAATTGTTGTAAACAGTGGTTTATTAAGATAATATCTTCAGGATGTCCGAACTTGATTAAGAGATAATATCTTTAGAATCTTCTTATTTATTTTGGTGTATTTTTGTATTTTAAAGAGATTGTTTGTTACAAATAGAACTGAGAATGTATTGTTATCAATAAATTATTTCTTATTTCCCTACATAGTTCAAGTGTAATTCTAACATACAATTTGATGTTTTGGCGCATATAGTACAAGTGATCATGTTCTATAACACGGGCTTCTTTTTCCTTTGACACAAGAATCTAATTTTTCAAAATACAAAAATGGGTAAAAAACAGAACCACCAATATATATTTGAATATGTCAAAATCATGTTACTCTTATATTTTAGGAAGTTTATATTTTATCTTTAATGTAATTTTATTCTGTATCACATATGTATCTTTATATTCATATTAGGATTACGTATTTAAGAACAATCCCATATTCATAGAGATTTCTCTCCTTAGGATCAGCTGTTAATATTTCCTATAAAATAGCCAGCAGGTACATGTATATATAGGTCCAATAACCTCATAATTTAATATAGAACAATATATTATTCCTTCTAAATTTTGAGATGGTATCAAAACTCCCAATATCTGGGAGTCTTTGATCTTGCATGTAAACCCTAAGTCGCAGCCAATACACAATAAAGGGGAAAATAACTGATGTCAAAAGAATGACTTTACCTGCTCAGAAAGAAAGTGTGCTGAGACCGAATTTAGTGAATAAGAACTTAATTTGTAGTCTCTTTGCATAACCTTCAAATGAAAACATAACAAACAAACCTGTTAAGCAATAAACTCTGTGTCCACCAGAAGCCAATTAAAGCAAAACAATATTGACATAACCTGGAGTAAGTCAAACTGAACTCTCCCTTCTACGGTAAATTCTTTACTTTCCCTGGTCCCGTACTGCCTATAAAACCATCAAGTGTCAATAAGGTAGATTAAAGGAAAAAGATACTAATTCCAAAACTCATTGAAAACGTTAAGAATATAAAATGCAGGATTTGCTATAGAAATCAAGTTTCTATATAGAATAATGAGAGGAAACCTGTACACGACAGAAGACTATATCTCTTTACCTTGACGAGAAAGTTGTATCCTTTACCCAAACTCTACTGTCCCTAATACGACCAAGGATTGGAAATTCTGCTATCTTCAAGTTTGCAGCTCTCTGAAAAACAAGACAATAACAAATTAAATTAAAACAATAACCACAACAACATGCACACAACCTTTGTTTTAAATAACAGAACCTTCCAGTTATCGACTCAAAAAATGTTCTGTTTAAAAGTCAAGTCAACACCTCAATGAGATATGGCAGGTCAAATTTGCAGATGTTATATCCAATAATAATATCAGGGTCCGCTTCCCGAATGAAATCCTGCAAGAATAACACCTCCATCAAAATATAAGGGTGTAATAGAGAAAATATTATAATTCATACAACAGTTACATAATATCAAACTGACTTGTGATATACAAGTTTAAGAAACAAAGGATATTTAATGGCATTCATCATTGATGAAGTTGTAAGAACTACAAAAAGCATCTCATCCTATGAAACAAAACATGCAAGATGTCCCAAAAGCAGTTTATTTAGGGAGAGTAGTGAATAAAAATTGGGGGCTTTGCAGAAATTCTTATGCTTGATAAGTATAAACATGAATAAGCACACAATGAAATTACCCTCCAAGCTAGCAGGACTTCTCTTTCTGTATCATATGACATCACATCAACACCAACAATAGGAGAGCATGATTTAAGGGTCATGACATTACGAATAAGTGGCTGGTCTTCTCCTTGTAAAGTAACCGAATTAGCAATCTGAAAGAAGTGAGAATTTTCAGATCAAAAATAATAACACAGTGTACTAATTTGCAGGTGCAAAAGAGAAGGCAAAGGGACCTGGACAACAGGATCATGGCTAGGCTCGGGAAAATGACCTTCACGACCAGCACACTCAATGTCAAAACTCAATATGCGAAATGGAGCCATCTTTGAATATTCCCCTTCTAGATCATGACTAATCAAATCAGAATACCTATAATATTGTTAAGGGGAGAACAGAAAAATCTAAAGATTTTGATATTCCATAACCGTTTAACACAGATATTAACACATGGAAGAGGATACAGGCAATCAAACTCCAACTGGCAATAAGACAAGCTTTTCGCTATCATCTTATATTTTCCTGCTGGAATTTCAATCCAATTTCCACCTACTATGTTGCAATCAATCATGAACCGTAGAGCAAAAGGTACATCGCTTTCATAAGTCACGAAGCTCTTCATTCCCAGACCATCCAGCTGAATACCCCTATCAAGAATACCTGACATGTTTTGAAATATTAGTGAGAAACATTGATTCATAAGTGAAGCAAATTTGACAAAGACAACTGTAAAAAAAATTCAGACATACTAGTAGACATCTGACTTTTGACAAGATGACTGATATATTAGAAAATATTGAAACTATATAAGTTTACCACGGCAGCTGGCAATCATTGTTGGGAGTGCAACTACAATTTTTAGAAAGGGCTGGGAATCATATTGCTGATAGGACATAATACTTCTCCTCTGCACGATTTCAATGCGGCGAACGAATTTTCCTACATTACTGTTTTTGTTGGTTTCTCTCATCCATCCCTAAAGCATGATAAAAGCAAGTAATTAAACCCTATTCCCTTTCTATATTAAAAACCAGAAAAAAAATGTATTTTCACATACTATACCAGATACCTCAAGTGTTTGGTGAAAGTGAGATATCATCTGGACCCATTCCAGGAGGGCAACAGACGTAAAAATATGATTCGAACCCATGAACATTGCAGCAAACACTGTGTCCTGACAAACAAAGAAATATAAGTTAATTATATAATTCCTACAAAGAGCTGCACGGTTGAATTGAGAGCCATAATCATAAGTGCAATGATAGATCATATACAATTTTTATTTTTACAACAACTTTTTCGAACAAACACTTGACTAGTTGTCACAAAACAGATTATTTCTGGGCACAAAAATTCATTGTTTGACACTTGTAATAATTGGAAAATCTAGACATTTTATGAAAGGTACCTGATGATTATGCAAGAAAGTATGTTGGGCTATACAAAATATATTCAGCACAAGTCTGTCAAAAGCATCAATTTGCCGTTTTCTGAAACATCCATTACTTCATATCTGGAATCAAACAAACTATTTGTGCACTAGGTTGATGAATCTTAATTTGGCAACCAAAAGACCTAACAAATCCAAATAAGTTTGGTTTCCTAAGAATATAGTGTGTTCCAGTATGGAACACAGACTGGAATTGTGCAGTTCATTATCTATGCATATATTGCCAAAAATTAACATATTCATATATTAGAATTGTACTTATTATGAAACTTCTTACATTATTTTGCTAATTATATCTATTGATTATGCTTTTAAAAGACTTAGGGGCAATCAGATGATGAGTGTAAACTGACTTGGCAGAACTGAACCAAAACAATTGAGATTGGTTTGCTTTAATCCATTATGCAAACCACACTTGACTTAGAGATAGAAAATTAACAGAAACGCTCAATCGCATGATCAACTAAAACTAGCGACGGTTCACTGAGGGGTAAATGTTTATCTCCGATTGTCTAAGAAACCAAATTTTGTAGCATGAAGATAGCAAAAACACGAGCAAACCTTCCTTCGTGACTCCAAAGATTCTCATAATAGTCCAGACAAGTTCGGCAGCAACTCCCTGTGACACTTTCCGATCACATAATCAATTTCCAGCTGCTGAAAAACTAAAAGCCAAAAACAGAAACTCAGCACAAATCAATAAAATTTCACCAAATAAAAAGCGTAAAAACAATTAACACTCACCCACGCTACGAGATTGTGCGAGGTAATCGGCGGAGAGAGGAGGACGCCTCCACTTGGATAGGGCCCGTAACCACTCGTCTAACCGCTTGATTTCGAGGTCAATGTTCCCTGTCCTCTTCTCATGATGTGTTGCATACAGATTTCGTCGCGAACTAATGACTCCATTAACTCCTTTTCTTTGTTTAAATCTATTCCCTTTTCGATTTCTTTGCCAAAATCTATTCCCTCTCCTAATCGGAAGCGCTTTCTGGAGATGGGAGAATGTGGAATTGGAATTCGAAGAGAAAAGCAATGGGAGAGACTGTGGGAGAGACTGTGGAGTGAAACTTATACGCGGAGTAACTCTTTAAATTTTGAAATTGTTTTATAAGAGAAAAATATAATTCTACAAACACTTACATTTTTAACTGATTTAAAATAAATGAGTTTTAATTTTAATATCTGTGAAAAGATTTATTTACTTTTATCTTCTTCTAAAATAAAAGAAAAATATTATTTTTAATCTATATTACTATATGACATCAAATAATTATTTATATGTTGCACGAAAAATTAAATAATATGTTTTAGTATTATAATATAATATTGATGCATAGAGATATAAATATATATTATTTTCTTTATTAACAAATAGCAATAAATAAATTATAAATTTATAAATTAATAACGTGTTAATAGTTCGGCAATGGTTGCCTATATTAATTGACTCAGTGTTCTATCAGTGTAACTACCAAATTAAAAAATAAATTAATCGTTTATTTTGTTTTTTTTCTCTCTCTCATATTTTAAATTTTAAATTAAAAAAAAGTAAGATTTTTGTTGATTTTTCTCAAAGAAGTTAACGTTTTTTTTTCTTCCATATATATAAAATCTTCTTAATTTTAAATTAATAAAGTAAAATTTGTGTTTTCTCTCCCTAATTTCTCTGTAGGTTACATTATTTGTTGTATATTCTTCCGTTACATTAGGAAGAAACTAAAATTAGGTTGTTGCAAGAAAAAAAAAATCACAATATGTTATAAAAAGTGTAGAAAATTAATTTGTTTCATACAGGAAAATTATAAAAATCATAGGACATTTTTATTATAAAAGAAAAAATAAATAAAAAAAGATAAGAAATAATAATTTATAAATGTCAAAGGATAATTTTAGAATTTTAAAAAACTGTAAGTATAGATCATAGTGCAGAAAGTAAGTTTTTTTAATAATAATAAAAATAATATTCACAATTGTTTCCTATACTATAAATGTAAATAATTGTTTTCTCAATACAAAATTTTTGTTTTTTAATTAATTATATATGAACGGTGTTACATATTTTAAAGTATTGTGTTAATAAATAAAATGATAAAGATCTTAAATTTGAATTATAGTTACACCAAAATTTATTTTTTTCAATTTTTAATAGAATTAGAAGATATATTAAAAATATAACGCATTTGATAATATTTTACACAATTTTAAATAAAATATAAACAAACAGTGTTGATAAATAATAACAAATTATCTTGATAAATATTAATAAACTTTCTTAATAAATAATAATTACAATTTTATAAATATTAAGAAATATCTATATTTTTTTAAAAGCAACATAGAATTTGTTATCACAAAACTAAATATTTAAAAATAATGTATTCAATTTAATTTTTTAAGTTAAATGTATTTCTAAAAAATTTAAAATTTATTGCATTAATAACACATGTATATGTAAAAGAAAAACAGTAAACAATCAAATTTGTTATTAACAATTTTTTTTCTAAGTGACAAATTTGTTTTATTTTGCTTCTTTTATTTTTGCTTTGTATGATATTATTAAATTAATTTGTTTAAACAAATCAAAAATTGAATACGAAAATTTTAATATGAATATAAAAAGGTCAATAAAGAAAATACATGTAAGTAGTATGTAATGTAATAGTAGTAGTAATGTAGTAGTAACTTAATATATGGATATTATTTACTGTATTTACATTATTTTGAATAATTGGTAAAACCGGATTTTAATATATTAAGTAAAGTTTTAAACTTCATATCAATGCGTGATAAATAAAAAAATTTGAAAAATAAGCATATAAAAATTATCAATCAATTTTTATTTTATAAATAATTAATTATCAAGTCATTTCCTACAATTGATATTTATGAAAATTATATTAAATTATATGCGACTCTATATTAAAGAAGCTTTTATCATGAAATGAATTTGAGAGAATAAAAAATTATTAAAAAATATTTTTTAAATTAAGAAAAAAGAATTAAAAGTAAAATTCTCAGTAACTTAATACATATAGATTTAAGTTTTTAATATTAAGAGTTTATATTTATAAAATGATCAATTATCCTTGTTATTGTAAATTAATTTTAGTTAATAATTTTAAATTTAATTTTATTATTATTATTATTATTTTTCATTGTTAGTTTTGTTATCATGTAAATTTATTTTATTATTATTATTTAATGTTTGTATTATTATGTTTTTACTATTACTTTATTACTATTAACAATATTATATCAATTTATTTTATTATTATTACAAAATTTATTTTATTATTATTTATCATTTAATATTTGTATTATATTTATTTTTATTATATTATATTATATAATTTTTTATTATTATTAAAATTGTAAAATATGTTTTCTTCATCCACGTCTTTCCAGTTCTGTAAAAAAGTACATACCAGGAAGCTAAGAGATTGTTAGAAAGAAGCAAAAATATTCTTTGACCATTCAAAAGTAATGATCAAGTGAGCCACCTCCTCAACCTCAGTCAGCCACTACTTAAAAGTTTATTTTGATAACCAAGCAACAATTTCAATTTCACATAATCCCGTATGGGAAAACCAAGCATTTTAATGTGAAGTTGTTTCACTTAAGAGAAGTTCAAGAACTTGGTGATGCAAAGTATGATTTACATTCACACATAAGACCAAGTTGTCGGTTATAGAATCGATACAAAAAGTTCAAGACTTTCAACGTCTCTTGCATCAAGCATCAACGTTGATTCCAAAACTGATATAAAATATCCTCTAGAACCAATATAAAAAGTATTTTTTGTATTAGTGATTACTTATCAACAAAGCCTAAGAGTGTAATAATTAACTATATCAACACAATTCCTCTACACTATGCATTATACTGAGAAAATATAACTTATAGTATATTATAGAATTCTCCATGCACTAGGCAACCAACATCATGTTATGTAGTTGTGAAGTTAAAGTAATATCTGGGACTGTCATCATCAGGCACAACACTTGGACCATGCTCTTCTTTCTAAAGACATGTTGTACAAAATTCTATTCCTACCCTTCTTCATACTTGATTTACACACACTATTATTTTCTGTTGGGTATCCAAGTGTGAGTCTAAGTTTCACATTGAGTAAAAATGAGAAAATTAAGCAATATATAAGAAAGAAGACCCATAAACCTATTGTCTTAAGGTTTTGGGTTAAAGGTAGTGTCATTCCCTTATGTGGTTTGACTCACTTCTTATTCTTATGAGATTTTCCCGATTATGTCTCATCGGATGATAGAGATTGTTAGCAGTACATATATATCCCAGTTAAAATTAAACATAATGCTAAATCCAAGATTTTCAACATGTGTGATATTTCCATTACCATACCAGGTGTAGGATTTTAAAATAGGCATACCATCAGGTAATCTATTTAATGCATTATGTAGGATTAAGGCACTCATAAGAGTGTGTAAATAAACCTATTGACCCAAGCCCAAGTTTCGATTTGAACAAGATTAAAAACCTCCTCTACCTCAAACTCGAAGAAAATATTATTTCTTTAAGTCCAAATGTTCCATATGCATGTCACCCATATACGGCTTCATACTAAGTTAAACTTTTTGTTGAAACTTAACTAGAAGCATAAAAATGTTGCTTGGTCCAGTCATGACTCTATAATGAACTTATCTAACAATATATACTAGACTTTCGACCCCCTTCCATATCCACTAATCACTTGTATCCCTTCTCAACCTACACCCTTGAACCTGCTATAAAAACTCTTCAATAATTGATTTTTTCCTCAAACTAACTTCTCCATATCAATGGTCATTCTTAATGCTCTTGCCACTCACCATGGCAAACAAAATCTAACTTATCTAACAATATATGCTTAACTTTAAGACTTCGATCTCCTAACTACTTATCCTTCCAAAACAAAATTTTATTTTCGTTGCCTAACTTTTAAGTTATATTATCATTGAACCATCCTCCTAACTCGTCATCCCCACTAATACTTCTAATATCTTTCCACCACCTAGATTTAGGAGAACCATCATCACTTCTATTTAGACTCCTCCAAAATCTGTATTTCTAATTAACTACAAATTATACTCTTAAACTCTAACTCATGAAAAAATAAAAAAATAATTATAATTTTGATCCTCCCTTAACTATTTATCTACAATTTTTTGTACTTCTGAAATTTTTATTTAACCTCAATTTATACATATCTTATTTTATTTTATTTTTTATATTGAACCCTCGAGCAAATATATTTTATTTTAGATATTGTGAAGAAATAATTAAATTAATTAATATGTAAAAATAAAAGAAATAAATGCATATAAAATTGATAAATAACCCAAAACTACATATTTTTAAAATGTGGAGACTAAAATCATTAATAGAAAGACCAAAATCATTAAAGAGAGTATCAAAGTTATAATTTAACAAAATAAAATAATTTCTATTGGAAAAAGCCTTATCAAAGTGCCTAGATTTGTGTAGATATTTTTGGTAAACACATCAAGTATGTATTATTTGCATGCTATAACTTTATTTAGGCAGTAACATATTACATTATTTTATTTCTTATAATAGAAATTATTTTTATACCTAAAATTCAAACTCAAAGATATTATGAAAGAAGAATTAATATAAGACGTGATTATTTATATTAGAGATATTTAAAAAATTAAATGAATAATAAAATTTTTATATATAGATATAAAATTAATTTATTCTTCATTTCATCTAAAGTTCATCTATCTAAATATAAATTATATATAATTCTAGAATTATATTATCATTATTTATTGTTTTCACGATTAAATTATCCTATTGAGGAGACAGTTATGCGGACAGATCAAGATAGGTTAATGAGAATTTTAATTAGGATAAATTTCTATTTCTTCTATAGTGAAATTTGTTTCTTTTTTTATTTCTTATCAAGTTTGTTCTATTCTAAATTATGATCATTTAAAAGAGAGGTCGCATCAAGTGAAAAAAAAAAATATTATGAAAGACCTAAATTTATAATTACTTTTATCTCAAAACAAACTGCTATATTAAAATATTTATTTAATTTTTTTTTAAATGTGCAATATCAAATCCGCAATATTTAATTTCATTTTTTATTAAAAATATTTAAATTTCCATAAAATACAAAATAAACATCTAAAATACTCAGTTATTTCTTTATAAATATTTTAATTACTATATCAATTTTCTTTAAGACTACAGTGTTTAACTTCAGTGTTATTATTTGTCACTGTTATTATTAATATCGGTGGAAACAATAATGCCATCATCCAATACCTAGTCAAACTATAATAATGTTGACAATTATAATAATATAAGATAATGATAAATTAAAAACTATTTTAATAAATATTTTTTTATCGACATATATTGATTATTATTATTGTATAGAATATAAATATAAATCTGAAAAAAAAAAAAAAAAACTGTGGCCAACTTTTGTAGTTGATGAAGAAGTATATGGTCGAATTGGGAAAGAAGAGTCACTTTCCTCAACTGATCTCTACTTAACACAATAATAAATAGGGTTATGAATACTTAATGCTATGATCATGACATCATTTTTTTTTTCTACACCTTAAACATAACATAAAAAGTGGGTCCAATAGCACTTTTAGGCAATTCTTGATTCTACACAATTTGTAAAAGTAGGGGGTAATAGAAAGTGCTAAGAACTTATAATAATTTAAAGGAGAAATTCCAATCAAGTCAAAACTTATAAATTAAATGGTTCATATAGAATCTTCTGATGAAAATATCTCCCTAAAATAATAGCCTATAAAGTTTTTTAGACGTCTAAGATAGAGAAAAAAACATGTTGCAGCATATTTTCAATGTTTCTCTTCTATGGTGAATGACTTAATGAATCTTCACTATTGACCTAATCAATCTTGACTCTTGACCACTAATAATACTACAATTACAATAAAAAAGTACTTATCTTTTAGACAGAAATATAAAATTTTAAATAAAATAAAAATAAACAATTATTCAAATATAAGTATAAATGGTACCAACATATTTAAATTTATTATGATTAATTATATCACTGTTTTACTTTAAAAAATTCATATGAAAATTAAATATTTTTTGTATTATCACTAGTAGAAAAAAGATATTTAATTGTAATTGTAGCGCAACTGTGATGGATGTAACCGCGATAAAAAGTACTGAAGATACTAATGCGATTGTACAATCGTGATGGAAAGTATAACATACTACCGCGATTCTTTAGAAACCGCATTGAAAAATGACTCATATTTTGCAGAAATAGCAAAAACTGACACATACCAGCGCGATTCTCTCTACAACCGCGCTGGTATATGTCAGTTTTTTTTTTAAATGGCAGCAGTTATTCGTTGTTGCCCAATACCAAAATTAAACAGCTGCTACCAAAACCAAAATTCAAAATCCAATATCTCCAATTCAACACATACTTAATTCAAAATTCAATTTTCCACAAATACAACAATTCTAAGTATTTACACAACCATTATATAAGTCTATATATGCATACACTAGAAAGTTGTTACAATATATTACAACTTAGACAAATATTACTATATATTATACTATACGTATTACAAGTTAACTATAAGATTTCATACATATTAAAGAAGACACAAATGAAACCTAAAATTGTCGGGGATCGAACATTCTCGAACTCAGTACCAACATGTGATGATAAATATAAATATTATAGAAAACAAAATGTCGGGGATCGAACATGCCCGAACTCAGTACCAACACGTGATGATAAATATAAATATTACAAAAAAACATAAAATGTCGGGGATCGAACATTCCCGGACTCAATACCAACACGTCATGATAAACATAAATATTACAAAAAACATAAAATGTCGGAGATCAAACATCCCCAGACTCAATACCAACACGTAATGATAAACATAAATATTACAGAAAACATAAAATGTCGGGGATCGAACATCCCCGGACTCAATACCAACATGCATGGTATACTCTAGTCTCTCTAACATTATCCTAGTAAGTTAATTAAATAGAAGCATTGAGAATTTGACAAAAGAAATGAACGAACCTGAAAAGTAGAGACAATGGTAGCAACACCACGATACAATGGCAACAGACTTGAGAAACGTGTGGACGACTATGGCGGATACCTCAAAATAGAAAATGAAGCTAAACAGAGAAAATTAAATAAGTGCAGAAAATTATGATACATTTGTATAGCTACTAGTTTTATGATAATACAACATTTTTAGTTAATCTAATATACACACCAAGTTAATCTAATATACACACCAAAACGAAAATTTCAAGTTGAGAAGGAATGGCTATGGACCTTGAAACACTCTTTCTCGAAGAAAAATCTATGCCACCCAAAATGCCAAACTTTCAACAAAAATGGCTAAAAATCAAGGTATCCAATACTTGCTGCAGAAAACGTTGAAAGTTAATCATGGAATTTATGTAAAACAATATTAACAACAAATGCGTGACTATGAGATTGGTTCATGCTTAGCAATATTAACAACGGGTTTGTGTAAAACAATACTAAAAACAACGAGTAAGAAGCTTGGAGTTAAAGAATGAGGTAGAAAGAAAGAGAGACATGAGTGGTGGTGGTGGTGGCGGAAATGGCAAGACCACGAGGAATGGCGAAATGGCAAAATGGCGAGATAGCAAGACCACGAGGAAGAATGCAATGGCGAGACCGAGAGAGGAAGAATTAAAGCGCGAGACCGAGTGTAAGAATGAAATGATGAGACCGAGAGAGGAAGAATGAAATGACGAGACTGAGAGAGGAAGAATGGCACTACTCAAGAGAAAGAGAGAAAGACGAAAGCGAGAAGGAAAATACACAAAAAGCCCTAAAGAAGGGGATATGAACGCGGTTGTTAGTGGGAACTGCGTTCGTATGTGGGATACGAACGCGGTTCCCACTAACAACCTGCAAAATAATTTAAAAATTGTTTTGCAGATACCAACATGGTTGTTTCCATAACCATGTTGGTATCTCCCTTCAGTTTTCAATTTTAAAATATTTGTGTCTTACCGTCGCGGTTCTCGCGTCAATTGTGCTGGTATAGTTGTACTTAATTTGAAAAATGTCACCACGTTGTTTTTAATTGTGGTTTCATCTTAACCGCGATGATATCCCGTCGTAGAATGTGTTTTTTCTACTAGTGTATAGTAATTAGATATAGCTTATAGTTATAACATAACTATTTTTATTCAAGAGCATCTATTTTTAGTAATTGTGTAATAATAAATTAATTTTTTTGATTATGAATTGGCATACGTAAAATGAATAATTGATGTTACATGTAACAATCTTTTCTTGACTAAGCGTCTTACTGAGAATTTAACTTGTGATTTTGGTTTTGATACAAATTGTTGGATCAAACACTTATCATTAAGCCACAATTCATAGTTGATAGAACAATTTATCCACCCTCAAAAGATTATTTGTTGATAAAATTGATAAGTGAATGTTTAATTTATTATTTTTGCATTAAAAGTAATTTATTAGCTTGATACTTGAATTGGTAACTAATATCTCATCATCACTCTTCAATCATATAAATTATTGTTTGATCATTCTTAGATAGTTATATCTTAAAGAGGCTTTTATTATTAAATATTAATTTATTTTTTCTTAAATATTTTCTAGCAATCATCGTGTTAATTAAGAAAGCAGTAGTTAGACATATGAAAGGAAAGGATGAGAAAATCAATCTCCTTACAAACATTGATAGATGGATTTTGGTAATAGTCTTAAAAGGTTTGAAAGGATAGAGAGCTTGTTGCACATTGATAAAAAAGAAAAAATAAGTTGAGTTTAAGAAGGTGTGTGAATTGAACTTTCCAAAAATTTAAAAACTTATGAATGAAAAATTTACTTTGAATCAATAAATACTTTAGAAATATTTTAATAAAATCACTCTTTGAATTCCTTCTCAAGGGATGAATTTTTTGGATTTTTTTTTCATACTTATCTTTCACTTTTAAAGAAAAATATAGCATTGATTATTTCCCGTCAATTATATCCTTATTTCTAATCGATTTTTAATTAATTTACATATTTATCATGAAAATGAACAATAAAAAACAACAAATAAATATTTATTTTGAGATAAAATCGTAAGGGCAAAATTGGTAGTTTCATAATTATTTTATGAAAAATGACAATTAATTGTTTCTTTTATTTATTTCTGCTAATTACAACCCTTTCATCAGTTTAAAAGGATGAAAACGGTATGGTTTTAAAGTTATTATTATTTTCCTTAATTTATATAAAATATATAATAAGAAAAAACAATCTGAAACAAAAGTGTCAATATCGGATTACGATCTAGTAATAACTCGAAATTGAGTTTTATTAAAAGATATAAATAGTAACTTAATTGTATATTTTATCATTTAACTGCTATTACTATTTTTTAACATTTTTATAATTTTTTTAATTTTAACGTACTTTACTGACACATTATATGTGTATTAAATTGCTAACTTTAAAACGATATTATTTTACTATAATTATTTTGCAAAACAATGTTGTCGTATTTAACGTGGTGGTAAAATGTGTAAAAAAAATTTAAAATATGTGAAACAAAATTTAGAATGAAAAAAATACAAAATAATAATAGTCAAATGATATATATATAATTAAAAAATTTGATCACACTACCAATATATGTAATTAAACCTAAAAATATCACATTAAAATAATTAATCAAAATCTCTAGCAAAAATTGGGATCTCATCGTGTCATAGTGATCTAAAGCCTAACATTTTGCCCAAGATATCTTCCAAGAAAAGCACTAAAGAAAGTGGAAAACATGTGGGTTTGTTGACTAATAATGCGATTAAACCATAACAATGATTTGATGAATGAACACGCAATCGTTTATGGTTGATGTATTAATTATTTTTTAAAACACCTTAATTAATGAACGTGTTTTCATTAAAAGGTTAATATAGCAAATATCTTAGTGGATGGGATAAAACTTCACTCTCCTATACTCATTTGAGAACCAAAGTACTCACCAAAATCAAAGTTACACTTAACTACTTTAGTTTTAAATATATAAGGATAATTTTAGAACAACAAAGAAATCACTTAGTAGTTTAAGGTTTTTTTCATCCAAATAAAAAAAGAAATTTTTATTTATTCAATCATACCTCTTTTAATTTTGACTTTCCAAACCATTTTCAAGTCATAATAAAAATGATATATTAGAAAAAAAAATTATATTATCTTAGAAATTTTAAAAAACAACATATAAAAATCAACAAATTTTCCTTTAAAAAAAAACTACGATATGTAACAGTATATTGACTAATTTATTGATATTAGACAATTTTCTTAAAATATGTGGATTAGGTTATATATATATAACTAATAAAGTTACACTAAGTATGGAAATTAGCTGAATATTCTTAATAGCTTTCTGGAGAAGGATCTGTGTCCTCTTTATCCTTTTATCATATAAATTCCAATTGCCATCATCACTCAGTCAAAAGATGCTCATTCCTAAACAGTTTTCAAAGTACTTACTTGGAGGGGTTAAACACTTCCACTTCATGCAAATGTTTGCATGTGTTTAGGGCACTAACACTATGAATATTCTCATCACTTTTATATTGAAAAGCTATTATAAGAAGATGATTTTTCACCATGCATTAGTTAGTTTGTTTTGGAGTTTTTGATCAACTTTGTAATTAACATAACTAACATTGTGTCATGTCAACATTTGCAAGAATCCTTTCTCTTGTTCTTCCCTTCTCACTTCAAAACTTTCTTTTTTATTACAGGCCACTCTTTTAGTTTGATTCTTATGTGAATATAAACGATGCCATAATCATAAAATATGTTTCACCGCTAATAAATTACTTAGATAAGTTTTAAAATTATATTATTATGTGTTAGGATTTATTCATTGGAATATAATTTTTTTTTAAAGTGACTGATGTAACTTTTCAATTATGATGGGTTATTTTATTGTTTAAAAGTTTTCATTTTAAAACCATAAATTAACTATAACGACAATATAACAGTTTTATATATTTTGAATTTAGATAAAATTTATCAAAATGGGTATATTTTGTTGATATTGACCCATACTATTCACAACTAAATATATATATATATATATATTGTTATCTAACTATCATAAAAAGTTTATGCTAATTTTCTTTGTTTCTTTCATCAGCCTCTCTTTTATCAATATATTATTAGGGACAATATTTTTACTGATTCAATTTCTTGACATTAAATCATCATCATTTTATTAATATATCCACAAATTTGTTGAATAAAAAATCATTAGCTTGAACAAATAAAAGAAAGAGAAAGCATATAAAATATAACAAGCGAACAAGAAGAAAGTCAACCACGGAAATAGTTTTTGACCTCATCTTCTACATTTCCTCTTATCTCCCTCCTCATCACTCTTACCAAACACAGTAATTCTCTCAGCATTTTTATATGAGATGTGAGATTTAATTTTGAGATGCAAAAATAATTAGCCTATTATAAAATTAGAAGGTACAACATAATTTTTTAAATATATATATATATATATATATATATATATATATATATATATATATATTATTTTCTTAAGTTAGCCTATTAGTTAAGATAATTGACCAAAGTAATTTAGCTTAATTATGAATAAGTGGTTTTGAACCTCCACAACTATTCTCCATTCTTTAGCCTTCTAATTCCTTTTAACTTCTCTTGTAAAACCCTATTGTGAACCTCTCCTCAAGTTAAAAAAAAATGCAAAACTATAAACATTTTTTAAGACAATTTTCTCTCCTAAAATAATTTTCACAACCCTACTAGCATATTTATCCATTTTCTCCATAATTTAAAACTACTTTTCAAAAAAAAATATCATTCATAACAAAAAAAAAGAACATCACTATAAGTACATATTCCTTTATGCAATTTAGTCACAAATATAATAATGAAACAAACAAGAGAAAGGTGGGTCATGCCCCCCACCAAATCATTCACACATGATTTCCAAAAGAGTTGTATCATCCAAGCCCATACCATTCCATTACATAGCCCACCTTACCTTAACAAAACGTGTCCTTTCCTTCATCTATGATGGCTAGAGTGTGTGTAAATTAAACTCTTAAATCTCTCTCCCTCTTTACAAGTAATAATAAATAAATAATAAATAAAATTAAATAAATTTAATAAATGAACATTGCTGATTTCATATGATGATAATAAAGCAGTGAATGATGATTCTTCCTTCATTGTCCTCTCTCTATCCTTCTTCTTCAACATCTTCTATTACTCTTTCTGCAATAACAACACCATCACCAATCCCTTCAAGCCGGCCAAAACTCCATTAGCCCAAACTTTCATTTTTTTTTTTTCTTCAACACTCTCTTTTGGATAATCACATATTCAATTTCATTACCCTTCATACAAAATTTAAGAAATTTTTTTAAAAAATGATCTTTTTGTGAATTTCGACCCGTTTGGCCACCGACAGGTTTCGATCTTCTCCGTGCCAAAGTTGCACTCTTTTGGACTTTTGGCGAGGTGGGTCGATCCGATTCGGCTCAAATAATTGCGGGGTTGATCTGAAAAAGGAAAAGAGGAAATAATCAGGCTATTTCCGATTCAAGATTTTGTGTCCTTTTTTGAAATGGTCTATTTCCATAGTTCAATCTCTATCTGCAAGTCCGTTGATCAATCATCTCCCATGGCGAATTCAATTTGTTCTGCGGATATTGGTTCGAAATCGAGGCAAATCAATCATCTTCAGAAGAATCGGAGAACCCCCAGTTCTTCATCGGCAGCGTCATCGAATTCCCTTCAGATTCCACCTTGTGATCGATCACGATCGGCCATGGTTGATGTTGTGATGTTCATTGCTGTTGTTTGTGCCTGTGGCTTTCTGTTCTTCCCTTACTTGGAATTTTTGGTGACAAAGTGCTATGACGGGGTTAAGGTTGTTGTGTTTTTGGTTAAGGAAGAGGTTTCGGTGGCACCTTGGATCTATGTTTCCATAGGGTTGAGTGTTGTGTGTGCTGCATTGGCCACGTGGGGTGTGGTGGCTTGCACCACTAGGAGGTGTGGGAATCCCAATTGCAAGGGTCTGAGGAAGGCTGCTGAGTTTGACATTCAGTTGGAGACTGAAGATTGTGTGAAGAATTCCGCTTCTTCCTCGACAAATTCAGCCAAAGATAGTGGTGGTAGTGGTGGAGTGAAGAAAGGTCTCTTTGAGTTGCCGCGTGATCACCATAGGGAGCTGGAGGCTGAGCTCAAGAAGATGGCACCACCTAATGGAAGGGCTGTTCTTGTGCTCCGAGCAAGGTGTGGGTGTTCTGTTGGAAGGTTAGAGGTGCCGGGACCTAGGAAGCATCGAAAGATCAAGAAGTAGCAGCAGCTGGAACAATACTGTTTGATTTATTGGAAGGAAGGAGAAGGATAATTGGATGAAATAGAGAATGTGTACTTGTCCTTGTGTTCATTGATCTAGTAGGAGTTTAGGATGTCTTTAAATAAGCCCCTTGGCAATAAGTTGTAAGGAACTATGGGTCATACACAGTTAGTTGGTTATACCTGGAAATATGAAAAAATATTTTTATTTTAATTTACTTCTTGAGTTCTCAAGATTTATATAGTTCTGAGAAGATTTTGCATCATGGTTTTGAATTTTAGTCTCTTGTGATTATTGTTATGTTGTGTGTTTCTGTGATGATAAGTTCTCAATCTTGCTATGTGCTGCAGATTATGATAGATTAAGTTTGATGTTCTGAACTTATATCTGGGTTTTGCCTGAGTTTGTTCCAATCTTGAAAAAATTCATTTAAAGGTTAATGTTTTGTTTTTTTGTTTTTTGAATGTACTGCTGAACAGGGAGGGAAGGTTTTCCCTATTTTCATTGCCCTGTGTTGTGATTGTAGGCAGACTCTTATAGCAGAAGATGTCTGGAATGTTAACTGTGGAATAGACTGTTCAACCTCAAGCACATGGCATCTTTTTATTCAGGTAGAAGAAAGTTTTGGTTTTGTTTGAATTCTTTCGTCAGAAACTTAAATATACTAAACAAGTTGGGTGATAAATTTTAGAATTATTTTTTACTTTGTGAATGTCTCCTTTTGTATATTGTTATGTTGTGTACGTTTATCAGACTTTTACTTAGCCAGTTGCATCTTGTTCTAAATTATTCATCATGTTATCTGTTTGTATAAACAGAACAAAATTTTTTTTGAATCCACTTGATTTATATTTCTATCTGTTACCATAGCATTTTGTGTCACTGCTGGAAGCCATGCTTAATTTTTAGTTAGTATGATTCTAATCTACTTTTGTAAGACACAGATATACACAAATTGTTTGTAATAAATTTTTGTGATTGCATTTGACCATTCATTTCCTGCATGCAGATGTGCTAGACTATCACTATCATGACTTTGATCTTTTTTTTATTTGCAATAACTTTAAATCAAAGTTATTGAACAGGCGATTCTTTTCTACTTTTGATGAGTATCTGGGGGAGAACATGCAAAATAGTGACAATTTGAACAGCGATGTTGGTAAGATGTTCATCTGTGTGCATTGAACCAACTTTTGATTTCTATTTCTACATTTTCCTTTGGTGTATATGAACTCATGTTCAGTTATAATGCTGAACAAACCAAATTTTAAATTATCAACTTGAATACTCTCAATCTGTCTCACTCGCCGAAATTAACAATTTCTCATTTGCAGTTTTCTAGTCTGAGTCCTGGTTGAATGGTGGTATCTTCTGCGATTAAGTTATGTTCTCTTAGTTCTCCAATTGTATATTTTCTCTGTTTTATTGCAAATAACTAAAACATTTTAGGTGGAAGAGGCAAAAATCCCAGAGAAAACTCTAACAAGATATCTTTTAAGTGGAGACTTCTCAGACTTTCTTTAATTAGATATCTCTTTACTGAAATTCATAAATCTCCATCTGCTTAAACATGAGAAATGCTGCCAATACACTTTAAAATACTATTTTCAACTCACTCTTCAGTCTCTGCTATTTAGCAAAGCTCTTTTGAATTCCACTACATGACGCAGTTGTTACTGATCTCACTTAATTTAGAAGGCATCATGTAAATTTTTCCTAACAATAAAGAATTTCTTAGGGTGAAATACTAGCTTTTATTTGAACACTTGGCACTTGTACCATCAACAACTGACTAGCTAGACCTTCTTTTGCAGCATCTTTTACTTTAGGTCCATCATAATTCACATCCAAGTTCAGATTACTTCTTCAAAAAACTGTGTCACCAAAGACCAATCCATCTGTTACTGCAATGCTTTGTGTCATATTTTGTTTGTCCTGGGTGCTTGAGACCCACCAAAGCTGGTTAGGATTTCTTCTTCTTTTAACCTGCTAATTATTTTTAGTAATCATGTAATCCAGTATCTTTTCCCCACACAAACAATTGATTGGTAGAACTAATTAGAAGTTAAAAAACTGATATGGCCATTTAAATTATTAGAAAAGTCAAGATAGACCAATCCATTTTAGCTTAATATAGTTGTATTGTTTCCATCATATAAATATGTTGGACAAACATTCTGCAGCATGAAACTGTTGCTGTGAATGCTGAATTGAAGTTATAGAGAATGATCAAACCTGATATGAAATTCGCAATTGATTAGGTATCACCTAAAGGACCATTTTGTGGGCTTCTTTCCTGCCCTAGTGTTAATCCATGGTTTAAGAAACTAGAATAATCCCCTAACACTACCATGAGGTTGTGACCCTCATTTCTCATCGGAAAGAAACTGTCCAAGGTTGTTATTTAGAGTCAAGGAATGATGTTTTAGTGATGGGTGATTCAGCAAACCAAACTCTCTCAAGCAACACCAAAGGATCTTTTTCTTTTCTTGTATTCTGTTCTAGAAAATTTAATTGAATGCTTAAACTTTTGTCTTGTAATATCTGTCTTGTACTACGGATGACTACCTTTTATGTGGCTATGAGGTTTAGACAAATTCAAGTAAAGGCATATTCTTCAAGAAGAGATAACTATATCAAGGTACTGATATGTTACGTAAAGAAGAAGAAAATAATAATTAATGTTACATGCAATGCATTTAATGTATTATTCACAATGAAGTTCATCCAATGTATCAAAGACATTCAAGTGAGTTATACTTACTCAATGGCCAAAAGTGGATTTATAACAACTATATTCTTCATTGATTATTTAAGTCATTCATCAAGAAGAATGCAAGAGAGAGATAACGTTGTTGTTGCTCAAATTTTAGCTCCTCGTAAAACATTGTTTTTGTTCATTTAGCAAATTAGAAGAAAGTACATAAATCTTGTATACATGGAAAGACGATATTTTTCTCTAGTGAACAACAATTCTATGATATGTAGATCACCATTCATATAATTTTTTTATCTTAGTCAAGAGTAGCTATCATTTAAAGAATACTCGTTTTAGTCAAGAGTGATAAGGTCCAAAAAATATTCAAAGAGTTAGTTAAAAGTGACAAAGACTTTAAAAAATACTCGAAAAGGTTAATTAATAGTGACCGCAAGTTCAAAGAATAATCGTTTTTACTTCACAACATTAGTGTGCTTAGTAAAATTATGTTGGTTAAGAATTGAATATAATATATTTTATCAGAAGAACCAATATAAAATATCTCGTATATTTTTCAGTCTCTTTGTCTCTTTTATATTACATGTTATTTATTTGTACTAATATAAAAAAGTTTTTATAAAATCAGGATTTGGAAAAACGTATTTAAACGAGTAAATCTGTTGAACTTAAAGTTACATACGGTGTATCTATTCCTACACAATCCTTATAAAAAGTTGTTTCTATCTTATAAAATTATTATCTAACTATGCAATATTAATATTAAAACACATTTCAACACTATCTTGGTTTTTCTTGTTTTATACAATAGACATGGCACCAAAAATTTCTTCAGGTGCTCACAGCTTTGTATCAAGAAACGTCAACATTTCAATGAGTCTTTTAACTCCATATATCAAGAGACAACTATAGGTCAAAGCCGTCAAAATAGTATTTGTATAATAAATGGTCATACAAATTAGCCCTAGCATTGCAATGGTCTCGGTGAAATCAAAGCAAAATTTCTATAAATAATTTCTTTTGATTAAATTATAACCTATGAATAGATAGATACAAGGCAAAACAACACCAAGACGGATATTCATACAAATAGGTTAAGATGAGGCACCAAAATATTCTGACCAAGAGAAAAATCTATTCATAAACTTAAGCCTTCAATTTAACTAATTCCTTCTTTATATTTTGTTTTTCCTTTCTAGAAAGGTTAGAGTCACAGAAATGAGAGTGTTAAAATGAATGTCTTAGTTATATATATAAGAAAAAAAACAAGGTACAAAATGATCACATGTTGGGAGTGGTTGATGTAGTATTTGAGAAAAAATGTGATAGAAAACATATTAGTGATTTGAGCATGCATAAAGAAGAGAAAAGGGAGACTAAGAATAATATTGAAGGATTTGGCAGTGATAATTCAATAGATGTGGAGATATTTTTTAAAATTTGATTTTTGGTTAATAATTTTTAAGTAATAAGTTTATAACAACTTAAATGATCCAATTTATAAATATTTTACACTCATATTAATGTATAGATTGAGAGGATGCCAAAAATAAAAAAAAAAATAAAAAATAAAACAAAAGAAAAATACTTAATACATTTAATTATAAATTTACAAAAGTGAGGGGTGCAACTCTCCACCTTTTAATGATTATCAGTACACAATCCCAGACTTAAGAACTTAAAAAGGAGAACAAAATAAAACGAGGCTTTGTATTTTGATTATATTTAAAATTGGTCCTAATATGTTCAAGTTTCTAAATTTTTGCCTTTCCATCAAGATATTGAGAAGATTGAAAACTTACCACAACCACTATGCCAAACACAGTTCTTTTTGTGCTTGTTGCATTCTTTAAAATTAAAAAAAAAAAAGTATGAACTATTATTAAATATTATAACTAAAAAATTAGAGTGGTTTAGGGTGGTCACATTTGCATTAAGGGGACTGTGTCACTCCTTTTTTTTTTTTTTTTATTTTTTCACATTTGATTTTTTAATAATAAAATTAAAAAACAGAACATAAATTTTATTTTTTTAATTTTAAAGAATGCAACAAGCACAAAAAGAACTGTGTTTGGCATAGTGGT
>Ga0099825_1002579_pt1 | contig 24104 bp, 12 predicted proteins | sample SiratroredBW_FD_76838 | JGI IMG/M metagenome (GOLD analysis project Ga0099825, IMG submission 76838) | Root nodule microbial communities of legume samples collected from California, USA - Siratro red BW | ecosystem: Host-associated > Plants > Roots > Nodule | place: USA: California | collected... | reverse complement strand
ATATAAATAGAAATTATATTGTTTTTTTGGTTTTTTGGTGTTTGAAAAAATTTTATGGTAATATTTTGGAAAAAAAAAAAATATTTAAAAAATAAAAAAGAGAGAAAGAAAAAAAAAAAAAAAAAAAAAGAGTATGATGTTGATGATGAGATGATGAATAACTAGGGATTGAGGCTGGAAGTGGTTTTCAGGACCTTGATCGATTCGGTATGCAGATGCAAATGCAAATGCTGATGCAGATGCAAGTGTAATGAAATGAAAATTAATTTAATCATGTTACTATTGTGGAAAATTTCACATACACAGTTCTTGCTCCAATAAGGTGAATGAATGAAGGTTATGCTTCTTGTTGCTTCTGTTTTTCACTTTCACAATGGGTTTTGAACTTGACTGACTTATGTTTCACATTCCTAATTGGGTCGACAAAAGGGTTTAGCATTCATAGATAATAGATTTGATTGTGTATTGGGCAATCAAATGTCTCTTCCGTTTTCTTAGGGTAACATCCTTTCTTTCTTAATATTGATCCAGAATTCATGTCATTGGGCATGATTGAGGGACTGTGGTTCTTAAACTATGCTGCATTGCTCTGTCCTTCACCTTCACGCAGTCTTAGTTGTTTCAGGGATCACTATTATCGTAACAATGTAAGACCTCTGTTTCAAGATTTTTATCATAAATTCTTAGCCATTTCTTTGATTGATCTTTGTGGGCACAATGATAATGTGTTTTCTATTGCATGTGACTGGTTTGCTTGGGGTGTTAGTGAAGTAAATAAAGCCAATCTGTTTATTTCTCTATAACTTCTATTCTTGCCATTTTATGTGTTCTTTTCCCTTCTATACATTGTTATGATTGCTATGCATTTTAAAGTTTCAAATTGAACTATTTACTTGTTATGCTTTCTGTTCTTTAAACTGTAAATTTGAAGGTTTGCTTGAATTGAATGTGTTTTGAAACCGTTTCTATTTTGCTGTCATGACCAAGGCACTCTGGTTTTTCAGTATGCAAAGAGAGATAAAGGTTAGGTGCATCCTTTGTTAAAATCTAACCTACGTGGTATGGTTGCCATTTTTCATAGTTGATTAAAATAAAATAAAATAAAATGTTTTGTGGTGCATCTGATTCAACATGGCATGGTCAATCTGGGTCTTCGAGGTGTGGTTTTAAAATCAACATTGGCTGACATGTGATGTATTATTGTAGCTTATTAATGACTAATTTAAACTGGTCGCAATGTCATTGGCTTTTGTTGCCTCTCCCTTTGAAACAACCATGTGGTGCCCTGGCCCCTCCTTTCCCTTTCTCTCTCCATCTTATCCTCCCAATGACAACACACACAAACACGCACTCTGCACAATATCTCTTGAAAGAAGGATCAACTCAATCACTTATCAATTTAGGGTTAAAAATACTCACTCACTGGTTGTGGAAACCCTTGTAAGAGAAGAAAAATAAAACCGATCACTGATCTTCATACTAACATAAACAGTGCATGTATTCCTTTTCTGTATTCCCCAGTTTATGATTCCTTGCAAGATGATGTTTTTGATTGTGCCCATGAAAGAATGTGATTTCTCACACCCCTCCTCCCAATAGAAATATTTGGAGATGATATTTGTTTTCTGGGGCCAACTGAGCTGTGAATATTTGATGGTTACCCAATGGTGGTGTGTGAAGGGGAAACCAGAAGGATGAAGAGTACCAAAACCAACCCATCTTTTTTTATTAATTTTGTACTTTTATGCAGATGGATTATTGGTGGGGTATTTAAATTTGCGATGCTGACAGGTTTAAAATTATTGCTAAACACAATACAGAAGGGTCAGGTTCCAATAATTGATGGGTCCCTCAAATTACACGACGAGGTGAAACAAGTAAGGTACGAACTGTGTTATGATTTGGGGGATATTTAAATTTCAAAGATCAAGCTCGTTTAGAATGATAATTAATGGGTGTTAGGTAGGGAATTTAAAGCCAAATTTTTTGCATAAGAATGCATGGTATTTAGTGTTATCAATGTGTTTTAACTGGAATTTTTTATAGCAGTTTGAGGATAATATTTTACAAATGAATAAATTAAATATTAGATGATGATGGTTCATGAAATGTTTCATTGTGCAGGTTATCAAAATGAAATTTCAATCTCAGATTGGATAAAACTGCATTTTGAAAATCTGTCTTTTTTTTAATTAATATTAAACTTGAAGGATAAATTAGTCTTTGTGTGCACACCTCTAACTACTACTTTAGAATCATTTGTTTCCCTGAACTAGAACTATATAACCTGTTCAAGTCCTATTTTTGTGGGGGCATAGAACGTGGGCTAGTTGGGTTGGACCACTAATGTTTTGAAAAGTTTGTTTAATTGTATTTTTTTAGTTTCTGGGATTTGGATTAAGTTTGTTTATCTTTCAAATTAAAAAGATATTACATTGTAGTCTTTCAAACAAAGTAAATGAAAAATGCTTGATAGAATTACATGTGTTACTAAGACTAAGGTTTGTTTTGTCTGGATGACTTTTTCATAAATTTCTTTTAGGAGAAAGAATAAAAGAAAAAACTGAAATTGATTTTTTCATAAGCTTATGTTTGTGTTAATTTGTAAAAGCTCTTTCATATAATTTCTTCATTTGTTTTATTTTTAGCTTTTGCATAAATAAATTTTAACTAATACGGTAAATCGTCTTCGATTTTCACGAAAAATATCTTATTTTATTAATTTATTATCTGTCCTATATTACCGAACACGTGTGGGTTTGTAATGACTCTGTGGTCAGTTATTTCATGCCATACAGTAGTATCATTGGAGTTAGGGTCAATTTTAAGTGGATAGATGCTTTTCATGGTTTAACATTTTGATTTTTTTTTAATAAAATTTGAATCTATGAGCAAAATAATTTTAACGAAAAAAATTCATTTTTCCACCATTTTTGGTATGTGAAAGAAAAGAGTGAAAAAAAAAAAGGAAAAATAGTATGACTCATGTACAAATTTTCAATCATGTACACAAAATAAAAGATGAAGCGTACATTCACACACAGGTTTGGCTAGATCATGTTTGATGTTCGATTAAACGTGTTATCCAAATCATAAGTTTTTTTTTAGATTGAGTTAATGTAATTTGTTTTATCAAAACTTAACTAGCCCCTTTAAATTATGTTATTTTGGTAGATTCATTTTAACACCTAAAAGTTACGTCAATTTCGTCACTTATTAAAAATTGATTATTTGATTTTATTTAATATTAAAAACAGTGTTATTTTTTACCCTTTTCCAAAACTTTATTACCATAGAAAAAAGTTAGTTAAATGTTGTAGTATTATTTCCGGTGGAATTTTGAATTAGGATTCTATTCCACCAAAAATAAATACAAACTGTCGAATTATTATTATCTATTTATACTAGCAATCTTAAATATCAAGATTCTATAAACTAGCTTAACCTTATTAAAAACAATACATTTCAATAAAATAACTAGATTTTAAGAAAAATATTTTTATGTTCATATTCGAAGAAAAAGTTTGATTTTCGAAATAAATATATAAGCGTACGCATATTTTGGATTTTTCTTTATATGAATCAGGTGGGAAAAAATTGCAAGCAAATGAAATAGTTAAACTAAAATTATAAAAAAAAAATGATTTGTTGAAAAAAATATATTATTGGAATTAAATTAAATTGCTTTTAAAGTAATTAGAGCAAAAGAAGACTTTAATAATTGCTAAAAGATTAAATGAACCACTAAACATCGACTTAGACAAATCTATCGAGAACTTAAACGTAAAAGAAGAAGGCAATTTACCAAGGCACTTAATTGACACATGAAATAAGTGAATAAGAATGTTTCATTTTTCATTTTCATTTTCCATTATACACAAATATCATCCCTGAAAGATCACACTATATCATTTATATATACACGAAGGTGGATAATTATTCTTTTCAGTCTATATACTACATTTATTCAAAGTCCACTCATTGTTATTTGTGATTTGTAGAAAGACACGTCCACATCGTAATCATCATTGATGATTATGATCTATACTCTTTACAACTTTTAATTCGATTTAAAAAACTCTTTCTTGAGGATATAACCACTATTTGAAGTCTTCAAACCATAACTTTTTTCTTAATACTTCTACGGTTTTATCCATATAAAATATCTTATTATCCTTATTTTTTTTTTTATATGTTCTAGTCTACCTATTATCTTGATGCTTTTATTTTATGATTGTATGTTTTAACTTGATATATCTATTAAGGATACAAACTAGTATTAAGAAATCGATTATAAAGTTTTATTAAATCTCATATTAATACAACTTTTGGAACAATCAAACTTCATCATCGTTATATCTTTTATCTCCTTGATTTTTATTTACTACATTTACTTCTTTAAGGGAAATTTAATATTCAACACTTGTGCTTCTTTGATATGATAATCATTTTATCTTTGTTGTTGTATTTTGGAACATATCGCTCATCAAATGTTAGATAGAATTCTACTTGATTGGAAATCTAAAAATGTTAAGCATTTTGAGATTTCTAATCTTGTCATATTAAAATGACTATTATCAAGTAAAAATAACTAAAAATATAATTAATTAAATAAATTAAAACTCTTTTAATTAAGAATTTTCATATATTCATAATAAATTTTGTCATTTCTTCTTTTACAAGTCAAATATTACTCCTTTTCAATATATTTGTAATTTCTCTTACATTTATTATTTATTGTTTACTATTATGAGAATTATTATTACTAATTTTATTATTAATAACACTTTTAAGATTATTATTCACAAGGTATTAGGAAAAGAATTCAAGCTCAAGTCTTTCAAGTATACATACACAATTCAGAACCAATATCCTAACATCAACTTTGCAATCATACACAAGGAGTTGCACACAAAGTAAGGATCATATTAAACATGTTCTAAATATGAAGAAGAGGCATGGGAAGTGTGAAGGTCATATGTCATGCTCTCATTGGCTCTTTTAAATCAAGGGTTTTATTTTTGAATTTGAATTTTCTGAATTTCGCTTCCCTTTGAACTGAGTGTGCTAGCCTATTGTATCTTTTAAGAAACTTTTTGAATGTCACCAAGTAGAAAAGTATAAAAGATTTATCCATGGCTACTTCAATTTTTCAAGAATATGTCATGTCTTGGTGGAGACAAAGAAAAAATGACGTTACAAAATTAGAAATTTTGAATTAGAGTGAGTTAAAGGTATGTATGAGAAGAAAATTTGTTCTGCTTTCATATTTGAAAAAAGAAAGAAGTAGAGAAGGAAAAGATAAAAACAATAGAAAAATAAGAAAAATGTCTAGCTCATTTAGATAAATAACTTAAAGAGATTGAGCTTAGACAAGAAAACTTAAAGAGAAAAATTCAGAAGGAAAAAAAAGAGAGAAAAGAAAAAGAGAGTATAGAACATGAAAGAAAAGAAGAACCTTTGTCGAGAACTGAACAAGACATTGATTTAAAGTCCTCTATTTTAGAATCATCTTGTGAGAAGTTGAGTAAACATTTGTCTGGAGTTGAACCAGACATTGAATCCTCTTTCACAAAAATACCTTGTGAGGAGTTAATTGAAGAGAAACTTTTGTTTAGGGTTGAATCTGACATTGACATAAACTCCTCCTTCATAGAAACAATTTGTGAGGAATTTCCCGAAGAAAAATTGGATATTCAAAAGATTAGGTCACCTCATAAGGCAAAAAAGCATGAAAATATAAATAAAAATGAAAATGTTCCTTGAGTTAGATATATGTGTTCATTAATCAATAAGGGGTACCTTGACCTTCGAAGATTGTGTTGCTAAATGAACTTTAATTTTGTATGTTGTAAAGATGCCACCTATTACTATTCTCATGTTTTTACATGATGGTATTTGACCATAGAGGTTCCTATAAATAAATAAACAACAATAGGGTTGTTGTCCCAAAGAACAATGCAGTTTTGAGGACAAATCCCTTTCAAGAGGGAGGGGATGATGAAATATGGCCATGCTACCTTGGTCATAGAATAAAGAGGACAAAAAGTAATAGGGTAGATCAAGAGTTTACAAAAGATTGAGCCCATCTGAGTCTGTTTGGGCCTCCCACCAACTGTTCAGGCCTTACTACAACCTTGAAGAGATCACTTTAGAGATCATGAAGCATCTTTATGAAGTCCTTTACCTGTATAAATGTTTAGAATAACTTATAATAATTTAGACCTTGTATTTGGGCCAAAAAGAATAAGACTTGGGCATTGTATTTAGGCCATGGGTAGAATAGGGTTAGAATAGGATGGTATAGTCCATCTAGACTTGCATTTGGGCTTCCTAAAGCCCAATGCAAACTCCAAAACGTCCAAAGATTGAAGTTGGTGCACAAGGAGCTGCACACAAAGCAAGGAACGTATTAAACATGTGCTAAATGTGAATAAGAGGCATGAGAAGTGTGAAGGCCACATGTCATGCTCTAATTGGCTCTTCTAGATTGAGGTTTTTATTTCTGAATTTGAATTTTCTGAATTTGGCTCTATTTTGGGCTAGCCCTAGCACTATGAATAAGTGTGCTAGCCTATTGTATTTTCATTATGAAATGAGTAGAGAATAACGTCAAAATTCAACTTCATTTGTTCTTATGATCACCTCTAGGTTATCTCCTCTTTTCAATTTAGCCTAGGCACCTGCTGAGAGTTAGCCTCAACTCTCTCACATCTCATTTTTTCCTCTAGATTACTTCATCCAATCCGTAATTATACACTACATTCATTACTTCCGTTGTCTTTTCCATATCCCATTTAATGTGAACTCCACATCAAGCAAGGAGCCAAAATCAGTTTCTATCACTTTTGGTAGTCTAAGTTGGTTCTCATCACTAAATAATCCAAATTAAGCTAAAAATGTGTATAAAATGTATTCACCATCCATCATGATACTATTATATGTACATGCAAAAGGTTGTATGCACATTTATTTATAATTGTGATAATTACTTCCATTATCATACATTTTCTACCTCTTATTTACACTTACGTAATGAATAATTGTCACTTGTGTGAATTAGGAAGACAATACATTCACATCACTTAGGATAAGAATTGGAGAGAATACATTAATTTTCTCCTTACTTAGGATTAGAATTTGAGAGAATACATTAATTTTATCCTTATGTTTTTGTATAAAATTAAAAGACACGAAACATATTAAGGAGTTCACTACTAAAAAGACTTGCTCAACAAATGACATGTGAAGAAACAAAGAACAACCCACTTGCTTAGTGAAACGATAGGCTATTAAGCAATCATAAAATACACAATTTGTCATGTATTTTTGCTTAACGAGACATCATGTCATTGTGAAAAAAGTTTAATTTTTGGATTAAAAACATGAGTATTTGGCTACAAGAAATACAACTTTTGTATTGGAAAAGTATTGGTTACATATATTCTTGATACAAAGTGTGTAGGAGAGACTTCTACCTTTAAGCTTCACAATTTCTTATTTTTATTTTTTTTTACTACAAATGTCATGGAGTAGTGAATATTTTATTCATTAGAGTTAGATGTAATGAATCTTCACTCTATTTAGTTACTTTTATATTTCATCATATTTATTTTCTTTTAATAACTCTTGTTTTCTTCCTTTATACTTTATATTCATTATAGCTATTTTAAAATTTGAAAAATAATTGTTAATTATAATAAAATGTTTCAATCTCAAACACGTTGAGATATAACATCATTAGATTCAATTATTGAATTCGAGGTATTGTCCGCTTTGGAGTATGAAGTTTCGTCACAATTTTGTGTTTAAAAGGCACCATAAAGATTGATGAAGGAAGGTGTATTTAAATTATCCTTAACCTTAACTTCTAGGCGATGTGAGACAATTGACATAGCAAAACAAACCCTAGTCGAGGGTTAAGAAAATGAGGGTTCATCTTTGGAACCAACTTTTCCATCCCACAAAAGGCGTCAAATATTCTTACCAAAATTGGGTTAGCTTTTTGAAGTAGAGTAGGGTTGACTTTGAGAAAGTCGAGCTTTGACCAAATTAATTATATCTTTTCTTATAGATTGCAGAGCTTTGCTGATGAAGTACCAAGTTAAAATTCACTTGTTGAAGATTCTCTAAAACTTAAGTCAATAAAAACTTTTCAGAAAAATATAAGTAGATAGATATAAGATTGAGTAAGTATTTTCGGTGACTTAGATTAGATAATGGTTAAGTTATTCTTAATAGATAAGAATTGCAATAATTAATAACATAATATTTGTATATTTATCTTGTAATCAATCATCATAAAATATATTAAAAAAATTAAATTACATCATATTGGTAATCAATCATCATAAAATATATTAAAAAATAAAATTACATCATATTGGTAGATGTATAAAGTATATCCAAATTATTTTGAATGGTATTATTATGTGGGTAGCTATATAAAGTATATCCAAATTATTTTTAATAGTGCAAGGTGAAGAAATAATTATTATCTGATGGAATTAAAATGAGATCTTAATTTAATAATTTTTGTAATAAAATAATATTAATTAAAATACACTTTAGATATGACTTTTAAAATAGATAGTATAAAATTAATCATTTTAATGATATAATAATAATTCGTTGTTAATATAATATTTTTATACTTTTATTATATAACACAACATCTTTAACCCACTTGCTAATACATATTTCACTATTGGTTGTATATCGTTAAAAACATCAAAATTAAAATAGGGAATTATTAAATAACACGTGGATTAAATATGTTATTTTTAATAAATCTTATTCAATTATAAGAGTAAATAGTGTCTTATTAGCATTTTGCAGCAATACAATAATTTTCTTAAATAAGATCGTCTCTCTTTAAAAAAGGATGTAGATATGTAGGTAGATGAATACAACTTGATAATTGTTTTTCTACCAAATTATATAAATTTTAATTAAATATAAACACATTATAATCACTTTAAGATTCAATTATAATAATATTGCCATTAGAAATAGTAAGATATACTTTATAACATTTACATTATAATATTTTTTGAAATAATTAAATATGAAATTTTTTTATAGTATTTCTCATATTTATATATCATTTCAATTCATTAGTGGTTATTCATGATGGTCAACTATCAAAATGTCGTGGAAGAATGGTTACAGATACAGTGTATGTTTTGGTTAATCATTAAACAAGCAAATGGTGACAAAGGAAAAATGAATTAGTACTATACTTTAAACTAATGTTGTAAAAATGGTTAAATAAGATAAAATTAAACTAAAAATTGAAATATGATTGAGTTCAGGATTAAGAGATGCTAAATTATTTTTGAGCATTTAAAGACAGAAAATGATTTAAAAACTTGAAAAAAGTAGACTGTACCATTGAATTAAATGTAAGATTTCAAATAACTAAAGGGCAACTTACAGCAATTTTTTATTTATTTAATGAATTAAGGAATTCACAACCAGCATAAAATGTGTTATTTAAAATAACAAGAATGAAAACAACTCCTTCAATTTTAATTTTTTTTTTCTATCATAACCTATACCTAACTACAATTGTATTCAAGGAACAGACGTTTTACTACTAGATTCAAAAGCAACATCTTTAGGAACAATTTTTGTCCAAAACCAATGTGAAGTCCAAAGTCTATTCATTTCTTCAATGGGAACGTTCTTGGTTTCGGGTAAAAATAGGGCAACGAAAATGGTCATGATAACCACAAATCCTGCGAACAAGAAGAAGAGGCCAAACTTGATGTGACAGAGCATGGTGAGAAAGACTTGGGCAATGGCAAATGTGAATAACATGTTGGTTGCAACATTGATAGCTTGACCTGCTGGTCGAACTTCTAAAGAACATATTTCACTTGGCACCAACCATCCCAATGGTCCCCATGACCATGCAAATGCTGCAACATATGCACAAATAAAGAACAACAGAATATTTGCTTCAACTTTTTTAAATGCTCCTTCACCATTTAGCCCAAACGTTAAACCGATCATGATTCCAATGATAACCTTCATCCAAAAATCATCACCAATAAGCGAACATTCATTATCCTCACATGCAAGTAGCAGCTAGGTTTCAAGATTTATAGAACTGATAAAAAACATAAAAACTATTGTTAAGTATGCACATTCACATAAAAGAAACACACGTAGGAAAATACTTTTTACATCGATTTTTTTTGGACATATTACATCGATTCCTGAATTAATATAGATATTATTACGAGATTGAGTTTAAGTTTAACTTATCCTTATAAACCAACTTGTAAAGAGAGGATTATCTTTACTTATATACCGTAAATTGGTCTTACTTCTAGTTGATGTAAATCTTCAACACACACTCTTCACGTCGAGACGGCTTAACTCGTATGTGAAACCAGATATTTATAAGTGGTGGTCCGATAGGCTTATTAAATTTCATTAAGATAGACTCGGATTTCATATTAAGAAATGAGTTTAACCTTAATTTATTTTTATAAAACTAGCTTGTAAAGTGTGAATTGTCTCATAAATTGACTTTATTTTTAGTCGATGAAAGATCTTCAACGTAAAAAGTAGAAAGTCTACATTAGTTTTTTTACTGATGTAGTATAATGTAGGTTTAAAGTTTTATTCTAAGTTATGGTTGCAAAAGTTTAAAAGTATTATTACCTTTTACCTGACAAATGAACATCTGCACACCACCCTCAAGAAGTAATACTCTTCTTCCAAACCTGTCTACTGTGAAGATGGAAACAAGTGTGGCCACAACATTAACAGCTCCAGTGATGACTGCAGACATGAGTGAAGCATCACTACCGAAGCCTAAAATCTGAAAAAGAACTGGGGCATAAAACATGATGACATTGATGCCAGTGAGTTGCTGAAAGGCTGGAATGAAAGTGCAGAAAGTTAGTTGAGGCCTGTATTTTGGTCTCGCAATGTTCTTCCAAGGATGTTCCACCATTTTGGCTGTTTCACTAGCATCAACAAGATCTTGATATTCCTCATCAATCTTCTCAGTGCCCCGAATCTTCTGCAACATTTGCTTAGCTTTTGCATATTGCCCTCTCTCAATCAAAGAGTTTGGTGTTTCAACTACACAGAGAGACCCTACACATAACACAATTGCTGGCACAAATGCCAGGCCCAAAGACAACCTCCATCCATTTGCATGCTTGGACGTGCCATAGTTGATTAGGTTTGCAATTAGGTTTCCTAATGTAATCATCATTTGGAAGCCAATGTTGAGTGCTCCTCTAATTTTTGCCGGGGCCATTTCAGACAAATACACAGGCACAGACTATTGATGTAATAACAAACAAAGGTGGAAAAGTTAATCATCATTTTGCTTGGAAAATAAAAAATGATTAGGATATAATAATATAAGTGTTAAATAATTCTTACCTGATTGCAAAATCCCACTCCAAATCCTAGAAATATACGACCAATGATGAGCATTTCAATGTTCATGGCAAAGCCGTTCAACAATGAACCAACAAGAAAAAACAAGCCACCAGCAAGCATGGAGGCTCTACGCCCTAGCTTTCTAGTTGTAGTAGAAGCAAAAAAGGAGGCTACGAGTGCTGCAAGGTACAAGGAAGAGGTGAATAATGTGAGAAGTTGGTTGTCAAATTTGCAATATTGATTCTGGTTTTCTGATTCATCTTTCATCTGTTTGTACACACTAGGGAAGAACTTCATCAAAAATGGTTCCATGGAAGTGACTCCTCCTGTGATACCAAGATCATATCCAAAGAGAAGACCTCCCATTGCAGCCACAAAACATGTGATCAGCACAAATGTTGTGACTTTCCCCTCATAATGGCTCACTCCATCTACAGAAATGGCACCTGCCATCTTTCAAATTGTACTTGTCACAAATATCTTAACTCAATTCCACTCTCCTCAATATATATTAACCCTAATCCACTTCAAAAGTGTGTTATTATATTACAGGGAAACACCACAGCCACTTTGATCAAATGTACTTTCTTTATTTTCACTCTATTTTCTCTCTTGTCACTTGTTTTACCCATAATGTTATGCTTTAATATGTAGAGAAGCAAAACACTTCTGATGGTTGAAAAAATATCACAACAATCACTAAAAGTAGGTTCCAATTGTCAGTTATCCATTACTTTTTCTGTTGGAATCATGAGCATATTGCTTAAGTTCATTAGTATTTGCTACAAAGTTGGAAATCAAGTTAGTATTTACCTCAAAAGCATTACTAATTAAAATAAGGTCGTGGATCTTCTTGTTTGACTCATTCTTGTTTCTGATTTTTTTTTCCTACACTTCAATTTGTCTCAAACAAAATATAGTAATTTTTTTAATTCATAAACATAGTGTTATAATCCACATAAGTTTAGAGTATATTTTTTTCTATTATATTTGTAAATTAATACTACATTAATATATTTATAAGGTGAAATGAAAGTGTAATATAACCATCTTAGTAACACATACATTTATAGTTACATCCTGCCTTGAGTTTGATTAAATTTAAAAATAGAGTAATTACCTTTTCCACTCCTTAGTTATCATCTTATATCTTAATTTATTTCAAAATTTTCAAATAATTAAATAATTAATTTTTTGACAAATAAATAAAAGGTAAAAGCATAGCTTTTATAAATATTTAATTTGAGATATTTTAATAGATGAAGTTTGATTGATAAACTTAGCTTATTGTACTTATATATTATAATAATTAATAAATTTTAATTCTATATTATTTATAATATTATGTGTAATTTAATTTTTGAATTTTATAAAATTGTCAAAAATAAAAACATTATTATATAAAATACTCTCTACACTTAATATTAATAGTATAATTTTCTATAACAATATATGAAATGAAATATAATATATTTTTCATCATTTTATTTTATGGTTTTAATTATAGTGGCAATTTAAGATAATCAGTATATTAATTATTGAATATGATTGTGAATTTGATTTGAGGTTGAGAAGATTTATTAACCTTTGGTCTGGAGAGTAATGATACTTGGTGGAGAAAGCTCGTAGGTTTAGTGCAGTTACAAAGCTTATTAATCACCAAAGTATCATTCTAATAAATAGTGTAAGTGTTGAATTCTTATGGTGTGATAATTATTCAATTTGCATGTATTCTTAGGTTACTTTGATAAAAAAAGAAAATGAAATGTCACATGCCTATGATAATATATAGAAGCTAAAAATTCATTATCTTGCATGAACACCAATTTGTTTGATTAGTGTGGTTTTGACATGAATGCCATATATGCATTTATGCTTTGCCCAATTGTGAGCATGTGATGAGATATATCTCGCTCCATTTTTATTTATGTTTATGTTTTCTTGGATGAACATATTTTGTAGGAAATGTCTAATTAGACTTTGAGGATGATGCTAGAAAAGGGCATAAAACCTTAGTTATTTAAGTGAAAAGACAAACTTTGTTGTATACGTATGTCCATAATTATTTTTACAGTTACTAAAATAAACACAATAGTTTTTATTAAAGAAACAATTAACAAAATCTTATGAAAGTGGCTAAAATAGTACAAAAAAATATGTTAAAAAAATAATTACAAAAATTTATTCCCCTTATGATTAGTTCAAAATGATTAGTACAAAATGTATTATAATCGTCAAGAACTTTATAGGCTGAGGTTCAAAATCTTTTTGATGCCTTATAGTTTAATAGTGGATTTAAGGATGCAGTCACAAAGCTAGGGGTACAATGTACATGGGAGTGGATTTTACGTGTTCAAAGAGGAATTAAAGAAAGTCAAGATAGATTTGAAAATTAATGTTTATAAGACAGCTGGAAGGAATTGGTGTAGATAAAGAAAATTTACAAATTTTTTCAGTTCTACTTAATTTTGATAAAATGGATATATCATTCACCTACTTCGGTGTGAATTTACATAATAGTCATATAGAAGATTATATTTATTATTACCAAGACTCTGTTCTTCTTTTTGTCAACGAATAAGTCGCAATACAAAATTTAGTAAAAAATCAAATAGTATTTTCATTTAACAAGACTAAGTTTATAACATAGATGGAAGGGTAGAAAAACATAAATATGAAAACTTGCAAAATTATAACTTAGTGCATTAATACAAATCTTCATTCTTTCTTGTCTTGATAGACAATTTTTATAATTTGAAATTATAATAAATTTGTATTATATTTTTTAATTTTGAGACTGATTATCTAATTATTTATGATTCAAAATTGAAATTAAAAATATGAATATGACAATAAATATATAAAACTTTTAAAGTTTAATTTTTTTATTTAATATTTTTTCATATAAAATAACAATTTTCGTGTTCTGTTATATTCAAATTTAAAATTTTGGTGGATCCCTTTGTTTGCTTCAGCGTGAAGCAGAGGGGGCGAAAACGAAGAGTAGAAAGGAAGGAGAAAAGGGTGTGCGTGAAATCGGAGGAAGAAGAATGAGCGGTGGTCGACTTTGCACATTGCTGGGAGAATTAGGGTTCGAAGGATGGGAAGCATTGGACCCTGATAGCTTCGAATGGCCGTTTCAGTATGAAGACACTCGCCCCCTTCTCCACTGGATCTCCTCCAGTCTTCGTACCTCCAATGTTCTCTCCCTCTCTGAACTCTCCCAGTTAACTCTCTCTCTCTCTCTTACAATTGTCAATTTCATTGTTAATTATTGATAATCATAGAATGTGAATGGCTTCACTCCTTGTTTCAGGTACGAGCAGTTCAAGCAAGAAGGGAAGCTGTTAGAGGTGATGAATTGCACTGTGTTGAGTTCTTAGTTTTGGAATTGGAAATGAATTTATTAAGTTCGTAGTTTATTAGTTAGTGAATCTGAAATGAGTTGAATCGAGCAGGGTGAGGATTTGGACTTTGCTTACCACAGCATTTCGGCCTTCTCTGATAGGAGAGACAATCAGGAGGCGGTTTTCGGTGCCGAGGAGGGCTTGAAAGATATCAAGTACTTCTACTCATAACTGCTATTGATCTCTATTAGTGTGGATAAAGTTTGTTCAACCGGATAAGAAAATAAGGAGGTGAAATGAATTGAGTTCCGCTTGTGAGTTGAAATCAATTATATGCATCGCAACTTTTGGAGGAGTTGGACAAGAGAACTTTATGTAAAAGTTAAGTGCATATGTTGGTTTTAACTTATGGGAGAAGTACAGTTCATTGTACCTTCATGTTTTCTTCTCGTGTAGGTGGTGGTAGAGAGATTTATCCAAACAGGGTGTATGTTCAATGCAATGAATAGGGAGCGTTGCCTTATTGCTTGTGTTTTTGGCTTTAGGGAGGCAACTTTGGCGTATAGAGAGGAGGCTGAGTCCTTGCAGAGGCAGCTGAGGCATCTAGAATCTCAGTTTGACATGCTTTCGGGACAGGGATCATCGTTGACGCAAGGAAGACGGGCACGCCTTGCTGCAACTTCTATTGTTAAAGGACACCTTGCTAATATTGATGATAGTCTTTCTGTCCGAAATTTACAGGCAAGTCAGTGCTTCCACATGTAATGTGTTATTTCAATGCTCTGTTATTGAATATTTTGTTTCCATGTTAGTAAGTTTGATGATTGATAAGGTTGTCTGAAATCTGATCAAGTTCTTTGATAGAAGTAGTGTACCTTTTAGGAAACTGCAAGTCCAATAACGTTTCTTAGTGGAACATTTGTAAGGTTGAAAATTATATGAGCCCCATTAATAATTTGAGTTTCTGTTCATTATTCTTGTGAGATATCTGTATTTCTTTTTGCCTCATGTATCATCTCATGGTGTTTTGTTTTCATTAACTTCTTCATTGTTTAGATGAATGCCGTTCTTGAAAGAATTGCTTCCACAACGCATGAGTTGGCACATTATCATTCGGGAGATGGTAATATTTCTTTTCCTTATTTCTCTTGGATGATGCTTTCTTGTTCTACTCATTTTTTAAAGTTCATTTTTGTTATCCATAAGTGCCAGTATGAAATTTATTGGCTGTATAATTAGAAGTTTTGTTGTTCAACCATGTCAGGCATTGTGAGATAAAATTTTAATTTCCATGTTCCATGGCTCATGTATTTGTTATATGGAAGAAATTCAAAATCGACAGTTTCAAAGGAGATATAAATTTTGTTGAAGTCTCATCTTGCTGAAAATTTGGTTACCAATAGAGCATGATGGTGTTGTTTGATACATTTGTCTAACCCCATCTAGTGAAATAATGCATGGTTGTAGTGGTATAGTATGCTGAAAGCTCATGATGAGTTTTGATATTTCTTCTGATGAGTTTAACTACTTTGAAATGCAGAAGATGGTATATATTTGGCATACTCAGACTTCAACCAATTCTTGCTTGGAGACTCATCATGTCTAAAAGAGCTAAATCAGTGGTTTGCTAAGCAACTGGACACAGTAAGTGGGCAAAATACTTGTTTTTTCTTTGCTGTCTTCTTAGTCTATATTTTTTCTAGGATAAATATTATCTTCGCAATACTATTTTTCTATTAATTATAACAAATTGATGACATACTTAGCTTAGAAGGATTAGTAGGTTTCCTTTAGGGCAAGCCTGGTAACGGTTGCTAACTTGTGAGTTGTTGTTTTATACTTCACGTTTGGTGCTGATTTTTCCTGATCCTGCTATGTGTGATATGGGTGTTGCTGTGAACTTAACTATATAGGTGTGATAATTGCTAAGCTAGCTGTTGTAAGCGCTTAGTACTGTAGGTTCCTTGTCAGCATTTGTTGTAACTAACTTACTGAAGTCAGCTATGCTGAGCTGCCAGTTAGCTAGAACTATAGTCTAGTCAGCAGAGCTGGCAGAGCAAGCTATTACATCTGTATAAATACTAAAATATGTACTTCAAACAAGTAATGCAAGAAACCATTTTCAGTGTATACAAATTTCTTCTCTTCTCTTTCTCAGTTCTGTCTTATTATCTTCAAGGTACCTTTCTGTTTTGTATTTTCTGGTAATGATGTTTTAAATATTTTTATTGATTTATTTTCTCTCAAGTTCTTGATACCCTTTGATGACGTCTTTTTTTAATTCAATGACAGGGTCCATTTCGACTTGTTGCCGAGGAGGGGAAATCTAAATGCTCTTGGGTGAATCTTGATGAGATCTCAAATACCTATGTTAGAGGTGTACATGCTGGTCCTTACAATTCACTTATTTTTTCTCATTCTCTAATCAATAGAGTAGAATTGTCTTCAGCCATCTCAAGTCCGAAATTTTAATTGGATTTGTTTGTTTCCTTAATGGCAGTAAATGTGAGCTTTTTTAGTTTTTACTTTATTCTTATCTATATAAATATATTTTGTTTTTCATATGATAATTATTTTTCCACTGATATAAAATCAAGTTAACATCAGGATGCATTTAGTTTTTTTATCAGGATTCACTTGAGTTTTAGTTACTTAATAGTATCTTTATTGAAGTGGTATAGGCATGAACTTCTTTGAAATTCTTGCATTCTGTACCAACCCTGTAAGTTTAAAACTGTTGTTCAAAGTCTGTTAAAATTATACACACCTTAATTCATTTAAAACCTCATTACTTAACAAACTTAGAATATCTGGAGTCTGCACAAAGGAAGGCTCATAAAAAATCTGTATGAAGTTCACTGTACATAATAAATACTTCTACGCTGTGGCTTACACACAGAATACGTATCCTGTATGAACTTGAATATTGCTGACCGGACCTGTTAAGCCTATTTGTTTATTTTTGGTGGTTCAGCAGATTTAGAAAAGTCACATCATCAACGTGTATCAGAGTTACGCCGGCTTCGCTCAATGTATGTGCTTCTTTCCATAACATTGCTGATTACCTATTTTGGGACATTGTTGATTGATTTAATGTGCACCAAGCTGTATTTCAATAGTTGTAGATATGGATATTTATCTATCTATTAGTCTATTATGGTATAGGGTGGTTATCTATATTAGTCAATTATGATGAGCTCATGTCTTATAAATTGTCAATTGTTTTGCATAGCAAAGTCAAACTCGAATTCTACCCAGCCTGGGCAGTGTGCTTGATAATCATGCCTATATTAGTAGCATGTTAGAGATAATCAGTTTGTAATTTTTTTTTTTCTATTTGAGGTGGTTTAGAGGATAGCTGACATAAAAGCATGTTTATCCTGTGTATAATCCTATTGTTGTCGTCTGACCATCTGTGATTTCATGGGGTTCTACTGAAGGCATACAGAACATTTTGTTATAGTTCCTCTTTTTTATTTAATTAGAATGGCTGCCAGACTCATGTTTCTCATCTTTCATCAATCTTTTAATTTTAATGGTCTGTGTAAACTTCGTCAGATTTGGAGTAAGTGAAAAACAATGGGTTGAAGCACAGGTCAAGAATGCCAAGCAGCAGGCTATTTTAATGACGCTTAAATCACAAGTATCATCAGATGAAGCTCATATTCATCTTGATCTTCATTCCCTTAGGTATTAATAATGTTGATACAATCTCTATTGTGCCTTTATGTTTCCTGGTGTTGAACGTTTAAAATTTTGACCTCCCTACGTCCATTTTCTCAAGTCCGTGGGCTTTTGCATTGATTATTAGTAGCCTTGATAACTCTATTTGCGATCCCTTATTGTAAAAGTACAAAGAATGCACACAAAATCAATTTACAAAAGCATTCTCCTGTCAGGGAATTCTTTATTATAAATAAATTACTTCAACCTCCCTTCTATTTTACCCTACATGAAATCCTCAATTTGTGAAACCTATACGAAATGCCCATTCTAAATTTATGCCATACTTTATTTTTGAATAATAGTGACAAAACACACCGTTGCAGAGTTGTACAAAGGTTATGCAGGGGTTGGGGGGTTATCTGTTGCGTCCTGAAGGAAATGTTAACTTCAAATTCTTTTGACCATAAATGCTTCTTTTTTCTTTTTTTTTTTAAGTTACACTTTTTCTTATGGGATATTGTTGCCTTTGAGTACAGGAGAAAGCATTCTGAATTGAAAGGAGAACTTTCAAATCTTTATAACCATGAAGAAAAGCTGCTATCAGAGGTTTGTTACTAGATGGTTTTTATTTTAGAATTGTTGTATCTTCTAGCTAATGCCATTATACAATTGATTTTTCCAATGAATATGCTTGGACTTTCCTGTCTAAAGGATCACATAATTAGCAATGTAGCATTTAGTGATTTGAGTTGTATACTATGTGAATCTTCAACGCATTGCAATTTAAATTCTTCAATATTTTCAAAGTTCACTCTTTCTTTTGTCTGGTGTTTGGTAAGTTGGTAGTTTTTGTATTATGAAATTTTATTCTACTGAGGCCCACTCTTCTATTCAGATCCAAGATAACCACACTTTCAGAAAGGGGGCATTATTGACACCTAATAATTAATCTAGTAGAGTGTTAATGACTTTCTGCTGTATGTCTTTCAAAAGTTCAATCACCTGCATTCAGTTTCATCAAATAATGGAGAGAAGGAAAACATGTGTTACAATTGATATTCCCAATGTGAAGTGAGTTAGGCTGTTGGACATTCTGCTCCACATCAATTAAAGATATGACCAAGTTATAGTATAAAATTAGGTGTAAATTTTATCTTGCAAGCCGGTTTTGTAAGGTGGATTCAAACTTAATTTTCTAGGAAAGACAATTATTTTGAATGGAAATAACCTCACCAATATTGTGGTTTGTATACTAAGATTTTGAGATTTTGAGATTTTGAGGTTTCTCCAAAACCCACTCTGCTATCTTCTCTTCTAACATAGTTAATCCATCCAAACAAACTGCTTCACCCCACTAATACCCCTACTTTCTTTCCCTCTGAAAAGCCCTCTGCTTCTTGGGCCTGATTTCTCCCTTTATATATTCATTTTATCAGGCGCCTAACAACACCTTGCATACAAAGAAATAAATGTTTCACTTTGTCAATGAGCCATTTGACCTTTAATATTACAGCTGTGGAGCAAGGAGCAAAGAATGGTCTCATAGCTTTGACTTAGTTCAATTATGCAATTCGTTCATCATGGCATTTCATATTGAGACCCCAAGTTTTCATAAGCTTTGGAAAAAAAAAAAAAAAAAGAATTGGCAACGAAGGAGTTAGAGAAAACAGCACTTCATTATTGAATGAATAAAATCTTCTCAGAATATGTGAGCACCGTCCTGGGTCTCAATTCTGGCTTCCATCCCTTCTAATTTCCCTGACAAATCATCCAGCCTTCTGTCACAGGTGTCATGATATTATGCATTGCTTCTTACAGGAAGTCCCTCCTTTTGATTTGGTAGGTTAGTCCAAAATAATAGATCACCAATTTGAAAAAGATAATAATATTATTAAATCACCAGGTTACGGAAATTACATCAATCTTGCTCTCCCAGAGTTAGAAAGGTTATCTCTTTCCAAAAAACTAGCAAACACGACATAATTTTCCCCTAACTCCTACACCAATACAAACGAAAGAACTTAATTATTCTCTATAGAAGCTTTCAAAGGACACTTATTATTATTATTATTATTATTAAAACTAAGTCCTATTGGTCTATGTGTGGTTCAATGCCTTATCACTTTCTTCCCTTTCAGACTATTTCAGATTTGTGCTGGGAGCTAGCTCAACTCCAAGATACATACATTTTACAAGGTATTTTCTCTACTCTCAACTATTGGGAAGAAATTCAATTTTATTTTATTAATTTGTTTTGTGTTTGGGATGATTCCTTTTTATCTTCTAGGTGATTATGATTTGAAGGTCATGCGACAAGAGTACTACATTAATCGGCAGAAAGCAGTAAGTTTAGCCTTCTATTTTTACTATGATTGTTATTTATAAATATGTACTAATGTGTTGGGATATGCTGGTTAGATTTTTGTGTGCGTTCTCCAATTTTAGATTGGTTCTCAAAGTTTCTGCTCTCAGTCATAGCTAACTTTTAAATTGGGTTGCAGCTTCTTGTCTTCTCTTCTGATAGTGTATGTTGTATAGGTTACACTGCTGTTGTGTTAGTTGTGACAGCTTTTCAGTTAGTTAGAGCTAGGACTCTATCTCTTTATTCTATAAATTACTTCTCCGTGATCAAATCAAATAATAGTGAAACAGTTCAGACTACTTAACTCTTTCTCTAAGGTCAATGAATCTTACATATTCTATCAGGCTGTTTGGATCTGTCTTAAGTTTCTGATAAAGCTTTCTGAAAAAAAATGTGCTAAATTGATGGTTTGTTAATCTAGGGGTATACTAGTTTTCTAAGTAATTTGGCATCATTGACTGAATTGTTTTTTTGGGCCTTGGTTGCGTTCACGTGAGGTCCACATTGTGGACTTTGTTATGTCTTCCTTTCTTGATGCCTTTTGTTCTTATTCAATGTCTGTTTTGATGATATTTTCTAATGAAGGGATATATGGTGGTGGGTGAGTTGTTTTGATTCTGAGGAAACAGAGCAAACTAATAGAAAATCTCATTTTGTTGCCATCCCTTAATGATCTTTCTTTCCCTTTTTACTTTTCACTGTCACACTTCCTTCCACCACCACTAACCATAAGTACCTGCATCCTTTTTCGTGCTACCATGATGAAACTTCCATGAATTATTTTGGTTTTGTAGTAGTAAAAAATGTTTGCCGAGAAATCTCAATTTATAGTGTTGTAAGTGGTTAGTGATTAATAGAAACTGATGTCTAAAATTCAGTTGTCCATATAATTACCAAATAACTAATAGCATTCTATTGTCAAAATTCAATTTCTATGTACTTTAAAATCTTTGGAAGCTTAAAAATCCCCATGCAAACACAACAACATAAAGAAAAAAAAAATTCAGTTAGTCAGTCAATTTTAATAAATATAATTACATTCCTGGATTGTTTCTTTTTTCTTTAGCTGGCCATTGTTATTAATAAAGAGTAAAAGCGTGCCATTGCTTCTTTATTCTTCAAATAAGAAAATACTTTATGGATGTTGACTGAGTTCCTTTATTCCAATATCTGTAATTATTGTATGTAGCATTGCCAACATCATTGTGTTAAATGATCAAAAATTTGAATTTTTAAACATGTAACCTGTGGAAACAAACCTCTCCATTCTTTTGGCAGTTCATAAACCATCTCGTCAATCTGCTCGCCAGGCATCAATTCTTAAAGATAGCCTGCCAATTGGAAAAGAAGCACATGCTTGGAGCATTTTCGTTGCTCAAGGTTATTGAGTCTGAGCTGCAAGCATACTTGTCTGCAACTGAGGGACGGGTGGTATGTCTCCTTAGAATTTCGCATTGCACTTATTCTATAATATTGTGTGATTCATCTTTTTCATTGCTTTCACTTTTAGTGATGTAGTTCTTATTTCAAATTTTCCATTTACCCGTTCCAATTTAAAGTCTGATTTTCTTTTCTTACACATGGAGTGATTGGTTATCTTTTAGACCCCCTTAACTTTCTTTTAGGTGAGTAGTGAGATGGAATGGGGGAGAGTTAGTTGCAGAGAGAAAACAAGTGTTATCATATGGAAACGGGGTCACTCAGTGATCTTTGAGCTTGGGGAGCTTCTGCTCGTATTTTTGTTTCTTCTTTCATAGTAGTATGGTGAAATCATACTAACAGATAGAATTACTATATTAAAATGTTTTTAAATTATACGCCCAAGTATTTTTCATCCTTTTAATCCAATGTGAGAGTGAAGGCATGCAACGATAGGTCTTATCATTCATGACTTGCTGGTTGCACTTAAGAAATATTGGTGATTAACATGAAATAGATGGAATGTGGTTTTATTAGTCATGCTAAGTGTAGTTTCTTATATAAATTCTACCTTTTGTCCTCTGCCACTAAAGGATTTGGCTCCTTTAAAGTTAGGAGGTGTACTTTAGAGAATAAAGTGAACTCGCAATTGTTGAATGTATTTGGCTCCTTTAACAATCATTGATTTTATCATAATCCTCTTAAGTATTCTTTTCTCACTTTAGAGGAGTCAAATCAGCATCTAAAAGGCCGTTGAATACCTTCTAAATCTTTCTTGTAAAAAGGATGCTATCTTGGCATTCTTTATATTTTCCTTCATAACCCCTAGTTTCAAAGTCCAGTTTTTCATCAAACCTCTACCTTTTATCTTTTGAACTTTCCTTTATGGTTTGCAGGGTCGTTGCCTGGCCCTGATCCAAGCTGCTTCTGATGTTCAAGAACAAGGAGGAGTACATGACAGTGATCATTTTTTGCATGCTATTAGAGACCTGCTAAAAATATATTCAAGTGAGTATTTATTCATCAAAATATTATGATTTATTCAAGTTAGAGTGTTCCTATTATCCTTCTAATAAGCTATCCTGTACCATTTTTTCTGGTGCTCTACTTTTTTTTTCCCAGATACACAAGCTTCACTGTCGACATATGTATCTGCTCCTGGCATTGTCAAGCAGATATCAGCTCTTCATTCAGATCTGATGAGCCTTCAGTCGGATCTTGAGAATTCTCTTCCCGAAGACAGAAATAGGTGTATTAATGAACTGTAAGTATTGTGCTAAAAATCAATGTACTGTAATTTATGATATCTTTTGAATCGATGGAGACCTGTCTGTGCTGTAAAAGTATGAACTCTTATGCTTCAGTGACCTTGTTTAAATAATGCTGTTTTGGATGTCACCAATATATTCTATTGCAATCATAGGGTTAGGTTAGGATATGTACCGAGGAGTAAATCAAAGTTAATTTTATGGCAATCCATAACTGTTTGCATCGTAAACATCAAGCTCATAAAATTTCTTGTTAAGCTATATGTTTTCTACAACATTTAAATATCTTAAAACAAAAGTACAATGCTCGAACTTCATCAGATGCTTTGTTATTAATTTTTAAATTTTCTAAATTTGATATGCAAGTTCTGCATAATAACAATTCAATGGTGGATTGATCAATCTCATTTTCTATATAGGGGCATTGATTTATGTGAGTGTGTCATGTTTTGGATTGGTGTCATTTGATTTAGAGTTCGTTTGGACATGCTTCTACATAAACACTAGCAAGAGAGAAAAAAAAAAAAAAAAAAAAAAAAAAAAAATTTTTTCCCTTAAAAAAAAAATAAATAAAAATAATATATAATTTTTTTTTTTTTTAAAAATAAAAAGTAAAAATATTTTTTTTTTTTT
>Ga0099825_1002575_pt1 | contig 24118 bp, 6 predicted proteins | sample SiratroredBW_FD_76838 | JGI IMG/M metagenome (GOLD analysis project Ga0099825, IMG submission 76838) | Root nodule microbial communities of legume samples collected from California, USA - Siratro red BW | ecosystem: Host-associated > Plants > Roots > Nodule | place: USA: California | collected... | reverse complement strand
TATATATATATATATATATATATATATATATATATATATATATATATATATATATAACTTATACATATTTGACAAAAACACATATACAACATGCTTATTTTTCATGTAGGATCATTAGTTTGGTTTTCATGGCGAGCCTTCTATTTATAGGCATCTTAACCTTTTGAAGTTTACGTGCAGATACTATGTTGTCCTTGTGTTTATGCTTTAGGAGAGGTTGACAGCCTTTATGGTGACATCTTCTTTTCTATTGCACTCAACTTGTTATGGAAATGAAAACTTTTCTTTTGAATGTCTCTTCATAGTATTGGCAACACCAAATTAGACATATAATATTGCAAAAAGTTGGTCTATTATGTTTGAATCATTATGTAAATCCATGACTTGCATTTGAATAATAACAAGGTTATAGGAAACTCCCTTGAACTCCATTTGCTTAAAAAGTGAAATAACATTGTGATACTACTTAATTCTCATTGATGATCCCAAAATTTTTGCCAATGCGAAGAGAAACATGACCTATATGAAGCATCTCATTGAATTGGATGACAACACCAATTCTCAAGTAATGAGGTCGAAGAGTGACCATGACAATGAAAATAAGGAAGAGAAGTAGGATGGAAACAGAAGACTGAAGAAAATATTCTTTTACACGAAAATAACATCTTGACAATGCAAAAAAATCTACATGTACTTGAAATATCTTAGAGTGAAATATATAACATACTATTTATAAAGAGTATTACAATATATTTATAATATTTTAAGAGGAATTATAAATTCATTTACTATGGTATAATTATTACTAGTTTTATGCTTTATCCTAACAATTTTTTATTTATAGATAAATTATTATCTGATTATTATGTTTACTAATATATCTCATTAATTTTTAAAAGTAATATACTTATTAAATTTAAAATATACAATTTAAAACAATTAATGTATAATTACTTCAAACAAATTTATTTTTATTTCGATTCAAGAGTGGAGATAAAAAAAAATGGAACGAAAAAAATAATAGAAAATTAAATTCTTTAAATTAAGGAAAAGTTGAGAGAAATGAGTTATTTTTAATTTAATCAGTAATTTATAATTTATTGGTTTCGTTTTTATATTCTACCATGAGTGCAAAATGTATTTTTTATTTTAATTTTTAATTTTTGTTTCCATATAATCAAATTTTTGTGAGTTTGAGAATTTTAGAAAAAAAAAAAAAAAAAGAGAGAAAAAGCATAAATGACAGGATATTGGGATGAGTAGGTCAGTGTGAATTCCCTTTCTCCATTTGCTTGACAAGGGAAATGGTAGAGTTGTATTTCATCCTTATAGGTTGCATGTAGTTTAATTGGAAGACACGTATTAAAGGAGAAGGAGAAAAATGAGCGAGTGATGAAAGAAAGATAAAACATTCCCCACTATCAAAATTTTTCAATCTGCAACCAAAATATAATCCATTATTGGGATATTGCATAACCTCATTTCATATTATATTATTTATATATTATTATTTATAAAGGGTGTTATAATTTGAAATTTGAAATTTCAATTCCAAAATTAAATTAGTTTTTTATTAATAAATTAATTTTAATTTTTTTATCGCTTCTAAAATGAGGAAAAAAATCAAACTTGAAATTCGATGTTCTAATAATCGAAATACAACTAATTTTCAAACTCTCATAAAGCAAAACAAAGGTTAGAATTTAGATCCTATACAACCAAATTCTAACCTAAAGAAAATTGTGCTATTTGATAAATAGTAAATCAAAATGTACTGTTGGATAATTTTTATTTTTATTTTTGGACAGTGCTATATGTCGGGAAATAATTTAGTTACCGTGCCAATACAGAAGTGAAATGAATTTCAAATTTATAAAATAAATTATAATATAATATATAATTTTTACATTAAGTTAAACACACTAACATATCTTAAATACATATCTTAAATTAATTTTAGTAATTATAAATATTAAAAATTATTCTCCTATGTGCATCAAATCAATTGAGTTTCCTAATCTCCAAAGAAAATCTGAAACTCAAACATACACAAATATTTACAAGTCACAGGATGAATGAACAACTTCAGCTTAAAATATTCCACAGAAAAATGTGAATTCAAAAGTTGATTCATTGATTTAAAAGTTACCAAATTTGAGCCAAAGCATGAGATGAAGACCCCATTTTTCTCCTCAAATAAACTTCCTTTTACAGTGTACATTACAAAAGGCTGCAAGTTGTCTTGCAGTAAAGTTCAGAGGCAAGAAATTGTGTAGAACACATAACATAGAGACAACAAGATTGAAATTGCAACTTATTTCCATCTTCAGAAGTTACTATTTTGCAAAGGCATTGTACATTTTGAAACTAACAATAGTAGGATGACACATAGCAGAGGTAATCAAAGGAACAAGAAGCACAAAAATTAAGTAGACACAATTTTTTGTGCATGATAATAACAGTGGTGAGAAGAAGAATATAAAATTTGGTAATAACAAGCAAAGAAAGAGGTTGAAATGGAGTTACATGTCAGTCCTTCTTTTCTTCAACCTTTTGTTCCAGCTTGGTTTCTTTGACCTCCTTCTTGGCTTCTTCTTTGACCTTGGCCTTCCCTTGTTTTGGCTTCATAAAGCAAAAGCAGGAGCAGCAGGGGCACTGGAACAAGAACTTCATTGCCTTGTTACTGCTTGGATCTAAGAATGGTGGAGACAAGAAGGGAATTTGGAGCTTCTCTCTTTGTTCAATAATTTTGTGGTATTTAATTCCCTTGATTTACTCTCTAGTGTCTTTTCTTTAGCCAGCAGTGTCCATTGGATTCCACTTGTGTCACTTTCAATGGTGTGCCAGCTCTTGAGTGAGTGTGTGTGAGGTAGTTGAGCATGGACTAGGCTAGCCATGTTGGAAAAATGGGGTTAATAGTCCCATTTGCTGTTTCTATGTGGGTCATCAAGACCATGCTATAATGGAATAGCTATGCAACCATTTGAGTTATAATTGGAGTTCAAACAAAAGGGTTCAATAGTTTAAGTATATTATAAATTCAAGTATTTGTAATTGAATAGTTATTAAAAATTTATTTTATCCAAAATTTAAATATTTTTATTTTTATTTTTGTTTAAATATCTCTTCATTTGATAAATGAGGGAGTTCAACTATGAAAAAAAGGATAAACAAAAAGAAAATAAGTTGATTGGTAAGTTAAAGATGAGAAAAGAAATAAAAATAAAAATATTTTTAATACTTAATAAAATGATATTTTTAATAGAAATTTAATTAAAAATGTTTAATTTTATAATATAATTAAAATTTAATTAAACTTATTATTACTATTATTATATTTTGTTAATAACTTATTAGCTATAAGAACATCATCACGAGTGGGCGAAAAGTGATTATTGGATATCTTTCTTTTAATCTCATCAAATTCAACAAGTTTGACCCCACAAGGAGCCCAAAAGGTACGATATCAAAAAAAGTGTCTTCCATAGATTTGAGATGGAAGGTGCATGATTTTATTGACTTTTGGCTCTTTAGTCACATGCACCCCAATAACATCTTGAGGCTCCTAGTGCCAACACATATCAAGTAGAGGGAAGGGAAACTTAATTGGAAAATATTTTAAATATAATTAATATGAAGGTTTTGTTATAGATATTTTAAATATAATAAATTTATAAAATTATTTAATAATATACATTGGAAAATCAATTCTTAATTAAAATCCGTGATTTGAATGAATTTGTAATTAAATGAATTTATTAACTCAATTATATAAATTTTGAAATAATATTTACATATTTAGGAAATTCAATTTCTTGTCCATATTCATTTACAACTATTAATTAATGAAAAATATATATTCTCTAAGTTTAGTAAATACTATAAAATTTAATAAATAAATTTAAATTAACCATATAAGTCTTTAGTGCATATGTATTTTGATAATAATAGAAGTTAAATTTAGTTTTTAATTTTTTAGTAATGACCTAAAAAATAATTATAGAATATAAGTGGTATAAATAAGATGACATCTGAATATTTTACGATTAAAGAGAAAAAGTTTATATTAATAAAAAAAATTATTCAAGATTCATTTTAATATAACACAATCTCTCTATAATAGATTTCTCTTTTTTTTTCTCTGACTTCTTTGTATAATTTTGAACTCATCTGTCATGACAATGATGGTCAAAGCCCACCATTGAACTCGTGACAATATTCAAAACAGAACTGTCTGATCAGAAGTTTGATATGAATAAATTCAATTTTATTTTTTTTTTCTTTTGAGTCAGTTTTCAAGTGTCCCTTCTTTCTTAATATTTATGTTTGCTTGTGGTCTATGAGGCTTCAAGATTAGTCTTTATTATTTCATGGTCCTAGTGATGTGTTTAGGTTATTTTTCATAACTCTACGATGCAGGTTAGGCTATTCTATTATTTTAGGACTTTTGCGCTCTTTATGATTGTTTCTTCTTCTAGTTAGGTAAAGGAAGCTAGTTTTATCTTTCAATAGAATTCTAGATTAGAAGACCAAGACGTGAGGGTGACATCGTCACCAATTCCAGACTTTCTTACAGGAATTAATTATGAAATTATACAAATGTGTTTAAAATTTTGAAAAAAACTTTTTTGACTGGGAACTGATTTTGAAAGTATATATATAGTCGGTTTTGATAAATTCGATAAATATATATAGTCATGATGTTAAAGAAATTCTATGATGATATTTGATGATAAATTGATATTGTTTGATGTGGTTAGATGACCAAGTATTGTGAAATTATGTATATGAACACTATGATATTTTTGTGTTTAGGGTGCAGGTGTTAGGTGCATTTGTTTGGCGCCAGGCGCATTTTGAGAGAAATTCCTCTCAAGTTACCTAACGTTGGGCGCATTCTTAAAGTGGTGCTCTAGGGTTGACTTGGTGTCGGGTACCACTGACTTGGGTCGGGCATAATTTCAGAGCTTTTGCTCTCAAGTCTGGTGGTGCTGGGTGCCACCGTGTTTGTGTTAGAAATCCAAGTGCGAGTTTAGGTCCCACATTGAATAAAAATGAGAAAGTTAAGCAATATATAAGAAAGAAGACCCATAACCTATTGCCTTAAGGTTTTGGGTAAAAAGTGGACCCATATTAAATATTTCCTCTTCATTCTCCTTTACTCTTTAATGAACTTTTTGGATTGTTTTTCTCAAATCTTTAAATCTAATATTAATTTTTAGTTGCTCATTAATTTTTGATCAATATGTGATAGATTTTGCGGATTTAAAATGAATATTTATGCCTGATATATGATGCATAATCTTTGAATTTGAAATATGTAGAGTGATTATGAAAATGTGGATATATGTTGAATGAGTTCAAAATGAATTATATTGAGATAAAGTGAATGTTTGAATTCAATTTTATTGTTGTGAAAGGTATAAATGTATAATGTGAAAGGTATGAAATAGTAATCGAGATATAGTATTTTTACGAAAGAAAATACCGTGTTAAGATTTATTAGGATATGCATTTTTTAGGATATGATTAATAAGGACATATTTTGACTCTACTAGTACATTAAAATTATATAGATAAAGATGATCAAATAGTAAGAGTATAAGGATATTTATATAGCCATATACTGACTCTAAAGTTTTCTTACATTGAACTAAGAGTAAATTATTTTGACTTACTCACAATTTTAAGAGTTTAAAATAATTTCTAATATTATTCAAAACTATAATTAGATGTATATATATAATATTAACCCAAATAATTAATTTAAATTATAACTTAAATTTCAATTTTTATTATCAATAATTTTCTCACAATTGAAATTTTACTTTTTTTTTTAATTTACACTGTTTTATTATATAAAAATATATATTTTTAATAAAGTTATACTTTTAAAAATTTAAAAGATTTCATTTTATTAACAATCCTATCAAAAATAATTTTAATAAAATTATTAAATTAATTTAATATATTATTGACCGAAATTACTTCATATATCATATAATTAACTTAATAAATATTTTAAATAATAAATTTAGTTAAATAATTTAAATATTTATATAGTAAAATATTAGCATTTTATTAATATATTAATTTTAATTCAAACTAATTCTAATAAAATTATCAAGTTAAATTAATATATATTGTTGAATTTTCCATGTATATATTTTATATAATTAAATTTTTTAAAATTTAGTTAATTATAAATTTATATAATTCCTTAAAATATTAAGCATATTGTAAAATATTAGTTTTTCAATTGATTAATTAATACCGTTTATTTTTTCTTCAATTTTCTGTTTTTGTAAGGAAAACTTGTTCCTCAAAAACCTAAATCTAATTGGATTTTTAGTGACGAAATATCTAAAACATTAAAAATTCGGATACAGGAACCAAATTCTAGCCTAAAATAAACCTACTTGTTTTGAACAGATAAAAACAAGTATTAGAAGAGCAAAAAAGAAACAAAAACATTAAATAATATTAACTCAAATACTTCACATTAAAATATTTTCTATTTAAAAAAATATTTTGATTTTCTTGAAACAAACATCCATTTTTTATTCTTATATTACTTTCTCAACCATGTTAAGACATTCCTTATATCAAAATCACCTAACAATTCATGTCAAAGAAAAAGAAAAATAATCGAGAAAATTTTGGAATCGCAAACATTTGTTTTGAGTTTATTTGACTTATTTTATAAATGAATTAAATCATTTTGTTCTGCCTAAAAAGATTAAATAAATTTAAAATTTAATTCATTTTATTAAAATTATATTTTAATTTTAAATATAGATGTACGTATTTTAAAAATTAATATTATTTTTCAAAATATAATTATTATTTTATAAAATAGATCTTTCTAACCTAAATTTTTTTAGGCCGCAAACCTCCTAATTAAATTTAAGATATAATTTTTTTAAGCTAACCTAACTTCTTTTATAAATTTTTTCGAACTTCTCGGTAGATTAATCTAATCTAATAACTACACCAAACTAAAATTCACACGCCTCAATACTATTAAAACACATAAGATAAAAAGATTCCACAAATTTTTACGAGCAGTAATTTGGTAATATGATTAATTATTCTTAAATTATGATATTCTTAATTTTCTAGCTAATCTAAATGAGAAGATAGTTTTGTTGATACACATAACTATTGTGTGCCTAGAGAGAATTGTACCTCACCAATTATTCTATGGGACTACAAAGGAAAATAACCTATATAAGGCTTTTTCTTAATGGACTTTCATAATTTCTAATTGCACCTCCATAATTTTAAAATGATATTTTACATTTTGTAAAAGTGAGTTTTGGATTACTTGTCCTGAAAATCTTCTAAACAAATTTTTCAAAATTTTGAGAACATGATTTGAATAACAAAATTTTTAAAATGAAATTTTCAAAATAAAATTTTTAGAAAGAGTAATGTGAAATATGTTTTTCTTTTAAAACAAATTTTCTGGATCAGAATGTTCAAAACATAGATGATTAGAATAATTTTTTTGTAATAATTCTATCCTTTCCTTTCCTTTTAAGATTTTGTTTGAATTTGAGAATAAATGTGAGAGTGTAAAAGAAAGTGGATTTACGGTGAAAATGAATCAAAAATATGTGTGTTTGAATTAAGGAAAGAAGATGATAAATGAAGATAAAGTTTATGAAAGTTTGTAGATAATCTGATAGATTTGATTAATAAAATAATTATTATTAATATTATTATTATTATTATTTTAGAAATTTATTTTGATTGTTATTATAATTTTTAATTTCAATAACATTATTATTATTTTTAGATTTTAATATTAATATTATAAAGATTTCTTAATTATCTTATTCTTTTATTATTTTATAAATTTATTATTAATATTTTTTTATTTTTAGTATTATTATTTTATATTAATTAAAATTATTTTTTATTATTATATTATTAATTATACTTATTTTATTTTAATATAAATATAAATATTGATAAATTATTAATAAAAACTAATTATATAATAAATTTATTGAAATTTATATTTTTCCTATAAATCTTCGCAAGTTTGGCAAGAAAATCAGCGTCAACTTTTTATTTTAATTTCAGTTTTTAATTAATTTTTGTTGTCTTGATTTTCGTTTCTGTCATCCAAACAGAACGTAAGAATACAGCGCGATAGAGAATAAAGGTGTAGGCGAGGGTAGAGTTGGCGGCGGCTACGAAAGGTTTTCAATTAGTAATTCTAATGGTGCAGAAAGTAAAAGCCTGTACATCATACAAAGAGGCCATTTTCTTTTTTTACCTTAATATTTACTTTTTTTCTACTTTTTTAATCTAAAGAAATAACTAACATATCCTTATTATAATAATTTATAATTAATTTAACACTATAGAATTTGAAATGATTTTTGAATTATAGAATTTGAAATATAATTGTAATATACTTTTGATTAGGTAACCTATACATAATTTAGAAATGCTACTTCTTGTCTAATCTGTAAAATAGTTTCGAAAAGATTATTCAAAACGATTTAATCTGGAAACTATTATTAAAAGAGTAATCACATACTTTTGGATAGACTGTTTTCAAATCTATCAGAATATATAATTTGAAAGATCTTCAATGTCTTTAAAAAAAAGTGAGGTATTTATTTAAATAATAGATAAAAGCATTTTAGTAAATATATTATAATTATAGGAGTGGGAAAAGAAAGTATGACGGGCTCTCTTTCTTCATATGCTCCTAACTAAACTTTCTCACGTAACCTTATCCTGATCCATTCTTTCTGCACTGTCATGAGTAGTTCTTTTTTCACCTCCTTATTTTTTTTTATTTTGAATTTTACAATTTAAAATAATTTTTTTTTTTTAAATTTTGGATTGTACCTGAAATACAACTTTTGTATTCTAAAATAACTTTTGGATTATATAATTTAGAATATAATTTTTTATTTTAAATTACACAATTCGAAATATATTTGTTTTTATATTCTAAATTGCATAATCTGAAACATAATTTTTTAATTCTGAATTGTATAATCAGAATAAAAAATATTAAAGATTATGGATTTGTTTAATTTTTTCATCAAACTGTATAATGGTCATTTTGCGAGTTCATCGAGGTGCAGGAGAAATTATGGAGGTGCAGGAAGGAAGGATGCATCCCTTATCCTTCCTTTACAACGAGGCTAAAGAGAAAAAACGGGATAATAATGTGAACAAAGAAAAATAAAAAATGTTAACAAGGAAAAGGTTGTGGATTGGGCTAGATGTCGTACCCCTTAAGGATTCAATTTCTTTTTGATCAAAGGGTATATTTGAGTTAGCAACCAAAAGAACAAAATAAAGTGTGAAAGGGAAAAGAATATATGCAATTTTTGCTTTTCTTTTCTTTATTTTTTCTTTTTCTTTATTTCCTTCTTTTGAAAGGCACTCAGAAGAAATGGAGAGAATTTGAAAGATGATTGCTCATAGATATTCATTCCAAGGAATCTATACATCTCATGTTTATGTAATTTTGAATCTGATCAATGTTTTATTTATATGCATGCACACAGCAAATACAGTCAACAAAACCTATCTAACAAAACATTCATTGTTAAGTGAACTGAATTCAAATTTCTTAAATAATGTTGCAAATAATGTTTACCTAGACTCACAAGAATGTTGTTAATACATGCACACTAGCAGATACATTCATTTTGATCTCAGAAAGGAAAAAATTAAACCTAAACTTATTTTAATGCAACTTATGGTGTGAAAAAGTTTAATATGAAAATAAGTTCTTAAAAAATTGAAAAGAAAAATAGTAGTGGAGGTTCTTAAAATATATATAAAAAAATAAAGAAAGGTGCCAAAGAAGGTGGGATTGGTGATACCAACAAAATAAAGTCAATGGGCACCCTCATTTTGGGTGCAAGTGAGTTTATTATTTATGGCTCAAGTTGAATTTGATTACTTATAAACCAAGTTATAATTATAGTTAAGCATCTTGGGTTGACAAAGTGCCTAGAGTTAAGTGAAGTGTGAGAAAATGAGATTTGAGATTGCTTAATAACAATTCATGGTGTTTTCTTACATAGTACTTAACTAGATTCTTCCATTAATTAAACAAATAGAAAAAGAGAGAAACAACTTCCAAGAATTGGTTGTATTTTATATGGCAAACGGTCTCCTAAGCTTATTAATTTTTCATATTCTAAGATCATAATCTCAACCACAGTCAAATTTGATCTTAAATTACTCTTCATTGGGTCCAAAACTTGTTTCTCATAAAAATGAATTGAAATTGAAAAGACAAAAAAGTGCAATACATACATCATTGTTTGAAGACAACCAAACACCACTTATCATATTTCCTGCCACAGTTTCTGATGCCAGCAAGGTCATTCACAAATATGTTACTTTTAGACATTTATAAGAGTAATATAAAGCCATTGAAGCCAAGTTTTATTTATTGCTTCCATGGAAAATGGGTGCATTAATTACTTTAGAAATGTCAACCATCTAAAAAGAGAAGAGCATGTGAAAAAGGGCCATGATGGATGTGTCTATGGTGGAGGTGTCATCATGTTAGACTATGAAACCCTATCTTTTCTAAGCTTGCTTCTCAAGACTTATCATAACAAAACTTTGTCCCAGAAAAGGGTTGTAAAATTAAAAAAATAAAACAACAAAGAAAAAGGTTACGAGGTTCATGCCAAAACAGCATAATGAGCATTAATCTTTATTACGTTGTTGTTGGAACATCTTTCACAAAAATTTGGTGTCACAATATAGTTTTTACTTAAGTTTATCTCCTAGGATTGCTTCCTAACTTTCACTTTACCATGTTCGAGAGAAAAGGGTAACTTTGCTTTGCACGATTTCATATTCTACACCAACCTAGGAAGCATTATTTTCCATTAATAATAATAATGTGTTCTTGTTCGGATGTTTAGGCCACAATTATTTGGTATACACACGTGTGTGTAATTTTTTAACCCTACTTTTTTTTCAATTTTTGAAAGAAAAATTATAGATGAAGACTCGAAACATTACATGACACTTAGAGAGAAAAATATAATAGATGTCATGTTATAGAAAAAGAGATATATTTATTTAATAGGTGTTTGTTTATATATTATTATTTTTATGAAAATTCTCAAGATAAAAATAGATTAAATTAACGAAGCCTTTAATTTTTTTTTTTAGGATTTCTTAAACAAATACTGTAATTTATAAATTATGGATATTTTATTGTAATTTATAAATTATGGATATTTTATTGTAATTTATAAATTATGGATATTTTATTGTAATTTTAAAATAGCAATTTTATCCTTATGGTGGCCTAATTGTGTGTGTGTGTGTGTATAGACGGACGAAATTAAAATATTTATCCACGTCCTTTTTAAAAATGACGCGTGATTTAGAATAAGTTAAAGTAAAAAATAAATTGTTTAGACGGATTTGAATATGCTAACATTCATAATTAAATCTCAATTATATTTATATCAACTTAATAAATATATTATACATTAATTGGTATTTGAATTATTGAATTGGTACCTTGGAATGTTTAAATTGAATTCTTTTTCATTGTGTTTTCATTGGCTTTTAATATGATATTTGACTTGGAATTGTCAATTTGAATTATACTAAGTATAATATGTAAACTGTGAGTAAACGTGTCTTTTAAACTGATGGAATGGCCAACAGGGTTGAATTTGGAATTGAAATCTTGGAAAATTTTGCAGAATTTTTGGTTTTATATAATTCATCTAGAAGATAAATTTTGATAAAAAGTGAAGAAGGGATTTTTTTTCTAATAATTCACCAATTGAATCTCAATCTACTAATAAGATAATTTTCTATATAAATTTTTTTAGCAAATTATACTTCACAGACTATATCTGATTTGTTTTAAAATTATATGTTTTATTGAGATATTTAACTTTATATGTTTAGAAGTATTTATGTTTATAAATTTGACATATTTATTAAATTATATTTGATAATTTTATTGAATTGGTGGTGTAGTTATGTTAAATTAAATTATTTGAGTATCGATACTTCATATGTATTTTGATTTAGTTTGTAGTTTATAATACATTAAATCGTCATTAAAATATCGAGTAATGAAAAGTTGAGGAATTTTTTTTGTATTATTCTAACATATGTTTATATATAGTTATTTATACAATTAATTTATTTTAATTTATAAAGTTGAGATTCGGATATAGAACGAAAATCTTTAGAATGATATGTCTTTTTGTAGAATATATTCAATACAATTTTTTTTCTAAAAAGTGTTTTGTATTTATTAGAATTGAAGTTTATAGATGAATAAGATTTTGAAATAAATTAAATAAATCAATTTAATTTAGATTAATGTTTTAATCATAATTAACTTATATAGATATTGACCATAATTTTTTAATAGTTTACTTTTATTATATTTATTACTTTAATTTTTTTGTGGTCATTATAATTTATAATTATAAACACTTAATCTGATGTATGTAATTATTTTGGAAGTGACATTTGCATGACTAACTAAGATGGTTAAGGTAATACTTACTATTATAACTGTATAACTCTTAATGTACGAATAATTTAATAGACAAGAGTATCCAAATTGGATACAAACGAGTTATGCAAGAATTTCTTTCAGTTAAACAAAAAATTTCTATTATGTAAAGTGATATGTGTCTTGTACTTTGAATCATTAGTGAATTTATCCAATAAATCTTCATCCCGTTAAAAATATTTATTATATATATTTTATTTTACTTTTTTGAAATCAATAATTATACACAAGCTTATCTTTTTTTACTATCACCGAGTTAATGGTTCTTTTAAGTAAGGTTTTAAATTTGAGTCCTCAAGATAAGAAAAAATGTGATCGACCAAAATTTTCTAACTAGATTAGTCATCATGAATATTTTGCATCAAAAATTTTAGTTTTATTTTTCAAAAGCAATAATATTTAGGTTAACTTTTTTTACTATCAAGAAGTCAATGGTTCCTTTAGAGCAAAGTTTCAAATTCAGGTAGATGAAAAATTTGTATAAATATAGCTAGTCAGTTTTTTTTCATCCAAAATTAGTTATCGACAAAAACTAATGAATGCTTTATACGAATTATATGTATGGTATAGAATTATTTTTTTACTATAGTATAATTAGCTCTGATTATACTCAATAAAAATAAAAACAAGAAAAATATCATAACGAACCAAAAAAATTTAGAATAATATTTGTTTTAAAATAAAATGTGTAAAAGGGGTTTGTTTTATTTTGAAAAGGCTTATTGCAGTACCTTGATGTGAATATTTATTCAATAATTATATTATAACTAATGTTTTTTATATAATCAACCACTACTAGATTAATTAACAAGTCACTTTAAGTATCTTACAGAAAAAAAACTTGTTTGACCCGAAATACCTAAAATATATCCCAAGAAACTTTATGCAAAGTCCCATTAATGGTGCTTTTGAAGACCAGCATTGTTTAATTAAAAGTGGAAATGGGATTGCTTAAATTGGGGCTTTAATTGACCAATTCCATATTAGAACTTTGTTTCTTTAATTTTCTCTCTAGTTATAATAACTCCATATTTGATCATGTCCCATGATGATGATGACAAACCCAACATCATGTTAATTTTGATTCTTTGTTCCCAATCTCTTGTCATATTAATTCCCCTTGACTGGTTTCTGTGCTAGTTAGGTTCTTTTACACGCAAAATATGTAACAAGACGAACCCAACATTGTGGTATTGGTCAAAGATGATGCCGTTGGACTTACGTTGTGCACAAAATAAATATTCACTTAATTATTTTTTTCCTTTTTTGGTTTTCTGAATCTTAAATTTTCTTCATAAGCACGTATGTTTGATGAATTTCGAATTTAGATGAAAAAAAAATTAGCATAAATTGTGCTGGTAATAAGAAAATAAAGTATAACAAAAACATCATGATCTAATTGCGTTCGAGTTTATTGATAAGAACTAATTAGAGTGTATTTATAATGTAAGTTTCTTTACATAATGTTCCAATTTGTGGTTAGCGTTTGGGTCGACAATTAAAATTCATTAAAATACTTAATTGATCAATAACACACAAAAAAAAAAAAAATCATTAAGACATGCATATGTGAAACATTGAATGAATGTAATTAAAAAATATGCACCAAAAGGTGATCATTATCCTGTTCATTATTTTATTTTTTTTTTCATTTGTAAGATAACTTGAACCAATGGAGCAGTGTCTTGTTCACATTTATAATTAGATAAATTTACGTATATAATAAGAAAAAATTTAAGAGAAAAAATATAAAATAATTAATTATGGTATAAAAAATTAATATATATAACATAAAAAATTTGAATGCTTAGAGATAACAATATAAACTTTCATAATCAAATCAGATTAATTTCATAATCAAATCACATAGAATCCTATAATTTTATAGAATCCTATAATTTTATATATGTCCTATTTCTAGTGAAGTGAGTTTAGGTCCAAAATAAAATTATGGAAATGTGGAAAATAGTTCACTTATGACAAGAAATTAAATGTACATCCATTATGAAATTAGGTTTGAACTCAATTTAGTGACCCAGTATAATTATTAAAAAGTCACAGTCTAAATAATTTGTCCCTCTCTACAACTATATGAATGCAAGGTATTGGAATAGGGAAAGGATAATTTCAATTTGGGTTAGCCAAAAGCAATAGGGCAAAGCATAATATAATAATAATTGATTGATTGAAAAATATTTAATAATTAATTATATCTCTTTTTTATTTTAAATATATTTTTGAATACCTCAGTCTAAGCTTAAAAAGATCAATAAATATAGATCAATCTCACAAGTGTACTTACTCAATTCTCATACTCACTTATCTACTTATAATTTCTTATACTCTTACCGACTTGGGTCTTAGAGAATGTTTTATAAGTGGATCTTCTCTAAATATATCTTCAGCGAACTCGATAATCATATCTCAAAATCATTGTTTAACTTGTAAGGCAAATCACCTTCTTCGAACTTAGATGTAAGTTCTTATGTTTTTATTCTAGTACCCAATAGTGGCATTAGAGCTTAGTTCTTGATTTCGCTACTATTGTTACTAGAATATATAGTATTATAAAAAAAAATCTGAGTATGCTCTTTGATTACAACATCTCTCACTTTAGAAAAGAATTATTCTTGTTACTAGATATAGAGTGTGTTAGTGTAAAAATTCATATCTAGGAAAGTTCTCACATTGAAAGATTTAGTATTTAAGTCTGTCCATTAATGACCCATCACTCTTTCTTGGGAACTTAAGAACTTACTTGGTGTATTAGCTCCCAGATCTATATCATTATAGATCATTATTTCAATAGACAATACTATTCATAGTGAGAAGTGCATAAGTCTGTTTTAAAATCCATGTCAACAAAATATAACATACAAAATGTGAAACACATATTCTCAACCTACACCAAATGGTGGTCCTGCATAAGCTTTTAGTAGGCCTTTGCTTAGGAAAATTCTATGACACATTGTACATTGACCCATTAGCCAACATGGACGAGCTTCGCAATCAAGCAACACGATATTCCCTCTATTAATTCATTTTTTATTGCTAACAAAAAAATCAACATAAAGGAGAACTCTAACACAAGGAAAAAAGACAACAAAAGTTGTTTCTATCTCTGCTCTGAATACCACACAAGTCTTTAATAGAAGGTGTGTTATTAAGTACCATAGTTACACCTTCTAAATGTTAATCAAGATGTTATTGTCAAGGAGGCAGGTGGTTTCCATGGTAGAGGAAGGGAAAATGAGGTGGTTTCCATGGTAGAGGAAGGAAAAATCACTAATACCAAGCGACTTAAGAGCCCGAGCAAGAACAAAGGGAGCAACCTTGACAAAATCTCAATGATGTTAAAAAGGATGATCAACATTATAACAGGAGGATTTGCTAGGTAAGGTAGCTCAAGCTCTAAAAGAAACGACATCTCTGCAATATAAACTCACAAATTGATGGGTTGAAAAGCTTCTCATCAACCAAGGAAGGTCAATAGATGTGCTTTACTGATTGTTGTTCTTAAATCTTGACATCCCTATTTCCCTCATTACCTGGACCCTTGGCTAAGGTTCATAGGAAATGTATACACACTTGAGGATTTATCAAACTACTTAGTATGTTTGACACAAGTGAAACATTTTGAACGCTCATAGTCTAGTATATTTTCATGGAGGTCGACATTTTTTATAATGCTTTAATTAGGTGGACAACTCTAAACCAGCTAAGAGTTGTTGTTTCTACACCATAAATGACCATGAAATTCCCTTTTAAGGATGGAAAGATTATCACAATAAAGTTTGATTCCAAAGCGGCAAGAGAATATTATGCATAGAGTCTTAAAGTCACTCCTTATTCATTGAAAATGCCTACCAATAACGCAACCCAGATCCATAAGGTGTTAGATTTCCCAAAAGAGCATGACATTGATCGACCAAAAGAGAGTTATAATGTTCAAACATGTCACAATATCAAAGATACACCTTGAACTTTTCATTACCATGATGGGGTCAACCTTGACCCACAAGCCAAATTTGAGGAGAATCGGCCTACTTCTGATGGCCCTTAATAAATGTGCAATTGGGTTCTTGGCCAAATTAGTGGACAAAGGTGGACAATATGATTAACTGCTTATTCAGAGATGAAATACAAGGAGTCTTGGTAAGGAATTTTGATCTTTCGTGAGGAGTCTAGTAGATATGTCTGACATCGATCCAAACTTCATGTATCATAAACTTACAATATTTCCTCAAGCTAAACCTACAACCCAAATCATAAACCAAATTATTTCAAACGACAACCCCATATACAACTTAATAAATACCACTTCAAGCAATAATGTTATAACAACATACACAACAATTTGTTTCCTTCCTCTTAACCTTAGTACACAACTATGGCAACATTTATCAATCAGACCATTCATTTTGAACCACAAAATCATATCACCACTATAAACATACATAAAATTACGTACATCAAATGGAAGACTATGCTTTTGAACACTATATCAATAACTACATCAAAACCTCTTTACTCATATACATAACCAAAAAAACAATGTCACAACATTGAACCATTAACATCACTTCAAAACATAGTAAAAAACAAAACTTACTAAATATTGTTTATCATTAAAATATACAAGTTCTACCTTTAAAATAGAACATGAAAATAAATCAAAGACCAAAATTCAAAAAATCAACAACAAAGTGTTGAATTATAATTTATGTCATTTCATTCCAAACAATATTCAATGTTTGAACATGTAACTACCAAAATATCAAAAGTCACTAATTTGCAACATCCACCGATACAACATAAATGTTTTTTAAAAAAATGCAGAAAGTTCCTTCGATCACACAAGCACAATATACTAAATCTTCATGTAAAAATGAACATAACTCTTTCAACACAACAAAATCCTATATTGTATCTAAGACAAAAAAAAGATGACAAATATAAACATAAAAAATATCTTTAATGACGAATTTGATAAAACGGTATATATATATATATATATATATATTTATGTTTGCTCCTACAACTGATTGTTTCCTCCAACTTCAACATCTCTGTCTTTTTTTTTTATACTTCCTCCTCTTCTCTCAAACAACACTTCCTTCTCTTTTTTTTTTTTTTTCTTAAATTGAAATTCTTCAAATAATATTTGTTTTCAATTTTTCTAAATTTAAATCATAATTATTTTCTTTTCATATTTTCTCTCAATTCTTAAAGGATTTCAAATCACTCAAATCTGATCCATATTATATTTTTAACCTTTAACATATGTTAAAAATGTCACTAATGGTTGTCTACTAGATGTATAAATTTATATAACTATCAACAAATTATTTTTCTCATAATTATATCCATTGAGTTTCTCTAATATTATAATTATATAAATCTAATTTTTTTCATTAACTATAATTTGCTAACATAATATTAACAATTTGCTAAAATTATATAATTGAGATACTTGACACAATTAAGACATAAAAAAGTTAAAATCACATTATCGTAAAATTTAAAGAACTAAAAACCTAAGTGGATAAACTTGTACAGGTGTCCCCAATTGAGTTAGAATTTAAGGATATATTTTACTACCGTCTAATATGCAAGAAAAAATAAAGAAAAATATGACGCAATGATTGTGTTACCTTTGTACCCGTAAGTTTGAAAACAGAGGCTATATGAAAGGGAGTGGTCAAATGCAAACAATAAAACTAAAAAGAAAAAGAAAAAAAAAGGGAGTGGTTATTATTTGATTGAATGGAATCACGTGACTATGAGGTGCAGGCAGTAAATCAAATCAAGTCACGTTTCTCATTAACTAACTAATCCCATTCACTTTAATTAATCAATTATTATTATTATTATTACTATTATAATTAATCATCACTATTAGTCACCCTTCCATTCCTTCACCTTAACCCACGCTCTCTCCTTCGCGTGCATTCCACCGCCTCCAACATTTTCCTGCTTCCTCTGTGTACGAAAATCCTGTGAGCAAGTTCAAATTTTCAAATCTGTCTCATTCAAAATCAGATTTTTACTTTTACCTTCGGAGAATTTCTTTCAAGATAAAAAATAAGGAAACAAGGGAATAATTTTTTTAATATACATAATTAGTTTATACATACATGATTTATATTTTGTACGATTTAAAACCATATTAATTATTTTCTTGACTATTACTCATTTCACTTTTTAATTATTATTCGAAGAGAAAATATTTTCAGTTATAGTTACTTTTATAGGAATTGTTTGAGATAGAGTGATAAAGTTTTTATTTTTTTTCATCTTTATTATTATAAAATTAGAAGTATGCTTAACCATTTCAATCAATTAGTAGTTTTGAATTTTTTTTGTCATAAAATGTATTGTTAAAACATGCTCTAAATGTTTATTTATCAAAATATTTGGTGATAATAACTTGAAACTCTGTCATGCATGGGTAAATTAATTAGCTTTTTTCATAAATTCATAATTAAGTGATAGGGATGGAACACCAAAAGAAAATGATAGCAATTAGCAATCTTAATAACAAGGTTTTGGGTTCAAAACGTATAATAAAATACATTAATCTTTTTTTTTATCTCTTTTAACTAGACTCGTGTAACCTACTTGAATTTATTAAGATTAGATGATTTCTTGAATACAGATGTATCAAAAAATATATAAAAAAAAAAGTGTCCAAAAGTTATATAAATAACACAATTTATTTTATAGCAACGGATATATCCCTTGTTAATGAAAAAATGTAAATAAGATTTATATGTAATTTACTGTTTTAATTTATTTAAAGATTGTGTAATTTTATTAATAGATTTTTTTTGACTTCTTATTTTTTTAATTAATTTGTGTTTATTTTTAAGATATTAATAAATATGCTCATAATACATTCTTTTCACCAGAATATTTAGTTTTTTTCTTAATAAAATTATTATCTATATTCAGGTTATTATAGGGACTATGAAAATGATCCGTATGTAATCTTTCTTTTCTACTATGTTAGATGAGTGAGCTATCTTCAAGTATACTTGAAGAATCAAAATAGTTATTGATATAATAGGAGAATTTTTAAAATTTCAATAATCTTACTTGTAGGAGTAGCGTCCTATTTGTATTAGTTTGTAACGTGTTTTTGTTAATGAGTTTTATGAAGTTTTTTTCCTTAAGGTCCATTATTGTTTGATTTGGAAGAGACATAATTTTATCTTATATCATATATATATATATATATATAAAAGAAAATATATGTAAGTAAATGATAGCTTATTTATAGATCTAAATATAGATAAAATATCTATGACTAAGTAACCATTTCTTAGATAAATGTGTCACATAATTCAATATCCTAAATTGAAGCAATGGATTTTGTTCCACCAAAAGCAAAGAAAATGGGGTATTGACTAAAAGGAGAGGTCAAACACAGTTGGTGGGCTAAATTGTCAACAGTTTGTGAACTAACCATTCCTCCGTTGAAAAACGTTCATAGACTTTCACAATCTGTCATTTTAAATCAACGCAGGATAAAAAAAAAAGAAAAAGAAACTCTTCACTCTCTATAACCTAGTTCAATAGTCTATTCCAATTTAGACATGAGAAAAAAAAAACGAAGAAAATAATTTATCAAAGGTTTTCAAAAATAATAAAAAGTCAAGCATCTTTTGCCATGTTTAATTTTCAACTTTTACTTTCTATCTTGCTTTTTATTAAGGCTTTGTTTGGTTAAAAAAGTAAATTTGAAAGAATAGATTTGAAAAGATTTGAATGAATTGTGAGTAAATAATAGAGTTATTTGAATTAATAAATTGATAATAAGATTTGAAAAGATTTGAGAACATTAGTCATGAAAGTTTAAAAATAATCTGATAGATATTATATATTTGTTTTAATTTTTTTTAATTGATATGTTTTTAAAATTACTAATTGATTATTGTGGACAATAAAAATTTTAAACTTATTTAAAAGAATATTTTATAATTTTCAAAGTTATGATTCACTTATAAAAATATTTTATAATTAAACTCATTTAGGAGGACTATGTAATAATTTTAAATTATATCATTTGCATCATCAAAGATATCATCTTACATATTTTTTCTAATCTATTTTTTCAAATTAATTCGTTCAAATAGTCTTTATCTCTCAAATTCATTATCTGTATAATAGATTTGTTCAAATTGATTGAACGAAACACAGTATAACGAAAATTCTAACAAATATGATGAGGCCACGCGCAAGGTCGAAAATGGGGTTTAAGTTTGAACGTTGAATGAAAGAGAAAAGCCATGGTTTGTGGTTTTACAGGACAAGTGGGAAGGGAAGAGACAAAATTAGGTGCCTGGCATTGACAATGAGAGAGAAAAATGGGGCCTGCAAGTGTTCCTAAGTCAGCAGCCTTTTCCTGTTTTTTCTTTCTTCTCCACTTTCCTCAAATCCATGCCACCACAAGTCAGCCCCTCTCTCCTCTTTTCAAATCTTCTAACTAATACTTATAAAACAATATTCTAATCGTCAAACTCTCTCTCTCTCATCAAGTAAGGCCCTTATATTAGGTCAAAAACTTATATTTTTTTATTAAATACTATATTCATGTCATATCAACCATATTCGACCATATTTTTTAAATAAAATTGATTATTTTAGTTTGCTGCTCCTAATTCTGGGTTTCGTCGTTTTTCTAATGATTTACGAGTGAACAATAAAAGAAAGTATGTTGGTACGAGTACAAATTAATATAAATGAACAAACCAAAATTTAGTTGGTGTGATGGAATAGTTAATGTATGGACTTTATGAGCTCTCAGTTTTCAAGGTAAAAGAAATTATTAACTATTAAACAATTATCTTTTTGGGAGGTGGGAGTTGTTATAATTATTTTTGTAAGATACATAACAAAAAGCTGTGTGGTTAGTCTTTATCTTTTTTATCTGATTAATATGGTAACAAAATTTATGTATAAGAAATTTGAGTTATATTTTGAATATCTCGAATGCGAGAAAATAAAGTTTTTAAATTATATTTTAAATATGAGAAGATAAAGTTTTTAAATTTGGAATATAAGTAAAAGATAAGTGAATAATTTTTGTTAAGTTTAAATCTTCTTTTGTTTAATGAAGATGAACAAGTTCAGATAGATTAAAAAATTTTGAGATGTATATTCGCAGAAAACTTTATAGTAAGAGAAATTGGGATTCTAGGATTCATTATTTTGATGTTTAGATATTAATGTTTTCTTTTTTATCAAACTCTTTGATTTGATGAATTAATGTTTAGTCATTCTGTCATTAATTATTCCAAGTTATAATTTATTTTCAATCCGTTGTTACTATTTTTTTTTATAGTTATTCATTTTTTATTAGTTGTACTATATACTTTGTTTTCAAGTCGATGTTACTCATGTTTTATTAATTATATAGATTAAATTATTATCAAAGTTATTATTTTTTTATAGTACAATTCATTTTTAAGTGGTTATATCATATAATTTATTTTTGAGTAGTGGTCACTCATTTTGAAGTAATTGTATCCTATAATTCATTTAGAATTTATTTCTCATTTTCAAGTAGTTGCGTATTTTCTGAGTTACTATTATTTTTTTAATAGTTTTGACTCATTTTCAAGTAATAATATTAATTATGTTTTTTATATAAAAAAGTGTTTAAAGTGGAAGATTGAGTTAGAAATGCTAAAAGTGTAAGACCAAGCTAGAAATCCTAAAAAATATTTAAGTGTGGAACCGAGTTAGAGAATTGAAGGTGTGAAATTGAATTATAGATGCTATATATATACATGGAGTTGAGCCAAAGATACTTTAGGTGTGGAATGGAGTTAGAGGTGTTGAAGGTATGGGACGAACTAAATACTCTGAAGTTGAGTTAAAGATGCTTGACGATAGACATGGTGACAAATTGTTGGATACAAGTCATCATTAACAAATTTATGTATCAATTCTTCACTTTTTTGTTTCAAAATAAATAAAATACAAACACAATACAAAATAAAGTTTGTAATATACTAAAATGAATTAGCTAAATCATTATTTTTTAAGCTCAATAGTGTGAAATTAGTTAGTTGCATTTATTAAATGTATGATTAAAGTTTTTTTTATTTCACCATCTATAGGTAATTTATATGAAACACTTTTTAAAACAACCTAAATATCTTGCATTGTAAAATTTATCAAGGAGGAGATTTGTGACTTATGCAATTAATTTTTTTTTGCCAACTTTTGTTAGTTTGTTTTTCTTATTAAATAATTTAAGTGTGGATGCATCCATATAAGTGTGAAACAGATGATCAAATAAAAAATTATAATGAAGATGTCACAATAGGAGTGTGGTTACATTTCTATAGGTATGAAAGGTAAACTCATAAAAAAGTACTTCAGGGGTTTGTCCATCGAATTTCTGTCTTTCTTCACATGGATATGGGTTGCAACTCATATAAAAAAATGATAATAAGGGTTTGATCACTAGGTGCGATTTTGTTTACATTGGTTAAAGACACTCATATAGAAAATTGTACTAGAAGTTCAATTATAAGGTTATTTTTCCATTCATAGTGATAACAAATATACACTCATATAGAGGATTGACCACAATACTATTGTTGAGTCCAACTTATGGGGGTGACATTATTCCATAGAACTTTGTACCGAAAGTTTATTCCCAAGAATATAACCGTACCATTATAGGTTTAAAAGTCACACTCATATAGAAAATTACATAAGAACGATAATGTTATGGTAATGTTTATATAAGTATAGAAGAAAAGCTCACAAAAAATTATACCAAAATTTTTATCTCAAATTTATAGTTGTATCCATGTCCATGTAAAATATACATGCTATAGAATTTTATATTCAACTACACAATTATGGTTTCATCTACATTAATGTGAGAGATACAAATACATGAAAAGTTACATATATATATATATATATATATATATATATATATATATATATATATATATATATATATATATATATATATATATAATTAATATTAAAGGTAGAAAATTTTACACGATCTATATATCATAATTTTAACTTGAAGTGATTTTTCTTATTCCGATTAGATTTAAGTGAATATTAGTCTAACTTTTTTAAAAAAACTTTAGATTAAGATTTTTGTATATACAAAATATAATTGGCATAAAATAGGTAATTTATTGTTTTTTTAATCGATAAATAATGTACAACATATATAATAAACTTGATAAACTTTATGATTATAGTTTTAAGGGTTTTATGGTTGAGGGAGTGGATTTGAGGGAGTGGATTTGAGGGAGTGGATTTGAGTAGATTTGAGAGGAAAGTGTGTGAAAAGTTAGGTTGTTTGGATGAAGGGATTGATGGTGAGAAAAGAAGGGATTTGAAGAGAAAATTTATGGAAGTTTGTGAGTGATGTGATGGTTAAAATTTATATTAGTATTTTTTTAATTGATAAAAGTGTAAGATTACAAATTTGTCCTTGTAATTAAAAATTGTTGAAAATTAAATATGATTAATTTGTTGAAAATAATTTATGAACATTTTAAGTAATTTTATGAAAAT
>Ga0099825_1002574_pt1 | contig 24122 bp, 8 predicted proteins | sample SiratroredBW_FD_76838 | JGI IMG/M metagenome (GOLD analysis project Ga0099825, IMG submission 76838) | Root nodule microbial communities of legume samples collected from California, USA - Siratro red BW | ecosystem: Host-associated > Plants > Roots > Nodule | place: USA: California | collected... | reverse complement strand
TATATATATATATATATATATATATATATATATATATATATATATATATATATCCAAGTTCTTACAAAAATATTAGTAAAACAAAAAGTTAATACTGACTTTATTTGTAATAAAATTCATTAAGATGGAAAAATGTATAATGCTTGTGATTGAATATTTCCTCTGTACCATAATCACTGCAATTGTTGTGTGGAAATAATCATATTATTCTAATAAATATGCATTACTTTAAATAGAAAAGAGAAAATAATTAATTTCAAAGCGTATTAGGAAGAAAAAAGATTGATACTTTATTGGAATTACGATCAATTTAAAACATTTTTACATGGTTAAAACTAAAGTCATTTTTTAACAGGAGTATTATTAATACGTTTAATTTTTTCAATTAAAAACATTTAAATGTATTGACTTTTATGATATTATTTTCCTTAAACTTACATATAAAATCAAGTTATCCCATCTTTAGGACTAGATTGAATTATCCATTATTTTAATAAATAAAACATTTGATAAATAAGTTTGTATAGTTAATTGTGAAAATAAACCAAACAGTTTGTCAAATAGGTTTAACCTTTTTAAGAAAACATGTTTGAGTAAATATTTTAGGCTTTGGATCTTTGAAAAACTATTAAACACTAGATTTTAAACCTAGTCGGTTGTAAAATATATATACATAAACAAATTACCAACCTTCAAATATTTAGTACTATATTAAATATAATTACAATAAGTTGAGCAAAATGATTAACTGTATTTATAATGAAACAAATATTTCCTTCCAAAACATTAAGACTATTAAATGTTTTTGTGATTTGTCCTTTCTCCAACGTTAATTATATGTTTATAATTCTCAAAGAACATAAATACAATAAATATTAATGTATATATATAATCATTTCTTATTGTAGATATTAATTGAACATGTATGTGTGTTTACAATCAATAATTTTAAATGCATTTATAAAAATAAAATTTATTTTAAATTTGTTGAAAAAGTATATTTTAAATTTAAAACCTATCCAATTTTTCATATTATTATAATTATAATATTTAATACAAGAAAGATTAAACTCAAACCTCCCTAAATATTAAAGGGTTTAACTTAAGTAAAGAGTGCATGTTAGAAAATATTCTGCTTAAAATTTCTAAGCAAGTTGCATGTCTCTATGTTACATGGAAAAAAAAAATTATATGAAGTTTCTTTTTCATGCACTTTCACACATTTTATATGTAATTTTTCTTTTGTATAACTTGGAGATATAGTCCCTCTTCCACTAGATTATTCCATTTTTGGGATAAAATAACATCTCTCTCCACACTCAAACTAGAGATCAAACCCTAGAGTTTGGTTAAGAAACTCAGGTGTCAAACAACTCATGCAAAACTGAATCTACTAACTACTTTCGGTATTTATTTTGAACTGAATGAATAAAGTTCTTTTTGGTAGATAAAATTGAAAAATCCTTTTTATGCTGTTCAATTGATTATGACCATACAATTCACAAGACGATTTTAATAAATTTATGAATAATAACTCTATACAGTTGTTCCATGCTCCGAATACAAGCAGCAGCAAGGTAAACTGGCAAAACTTTCCAAAGGTCATTATTATAACAATGGGGCACGAACATAGAAGGGAAGAGAATTTAATCTAAACAATTAAGAAAAACGAATAACGCCATTAATCCTAAAAACACCTTATTCCCCCACACTTTCGGTTCAGGGGAACAATTATAGAAAAATTGATGGCAATTTACCAATATCTTTTTTCCTTTAACTACCCACAAAAAAAATGATTTTGCTTTCACTTTGTTCGTGTAATGACTCTGTGAGTTAGATCTATTAGGGCTTTCCTTGATTTTCTTACTTCCTCGTCGTCACTGTCGGGTAAGGAATCAATTGCTGCTGCTGCAAGGTTAGCATGTTCCACGGCTAGCTCCCTTGTCCTCTGTATACCTCGGCTCTTCCCTAGATAGTCCAAAGCCTATGCAACCAAAATTAAAAATACAAAAACATGTGAAACTGCGTAATAATAAGCTAGCTGATGTGGATTTTGTCACCACTATCAGAGTTGAAATGACAAAACCAACTGCAACCACTTAAATGACAGATTCATGGAAGTCATCTGATCTAAACGTAGTTATTTCTTTTGTTTAGAGGCATAAGAACTAATTATGTAGAATAAACGCAGCCAAGAAACACAATTAACTTACAAGCTCAATATTGGCAGGGTTTTCAAAGCCCTCGTCAACAATTGCACGCAACTGAGGGAACTCCTCCATCGCAAACAATATGGGAGCTGTAACAATTCCCTGCATTCATTTTTTGGACACCTCATTCAGCAGGTAAAAACAAAACACGATAGGTCTCATGAAAAATAAAAGGCAAAGCAAACCATAAAGTAATAATAAAAAAATATTTTCTTCTAAATGGCACCCAACCCAAAATATGTTTCTATTCGTGCATTTGGAAACCAAGGAATCAATATTGCACTATTACGATAATCGAGAGAGCAAACGTGAAATTAAGCCTAATTTTTGTTTATTTTCTCTCAGTTGATAAAGATGTTTTTAAAAATGAATAAAATTCAAAAGTGGGTGAAATTTAAAATAGCAATAAATTATGAAATTACATGTTGAATGTCAGATAAAGAACCCTTTCCAAGGGAAGCAGAGGTTCCAGTGAAATCAAGAACATCATCAATCAATTGAAATGCCAAACCCTGCAAAACAGTAGAGAGGGAAATAAGTTTCCGGGAAATCATAACCGCAACATATACATAACACGTACAGACTGGAACATAGATATCAATTAAATGTTGTCAGATAAAATGGTGGATAGATCCGTAACATTTAGGAGGCGTTTGGTACAAGAAATTTTTAGTTTTCCAATAATTTAAAATAAAAAGAGTTTTAATCTATGTTACGTTTAATCTTAAAAATATAACATTCTTAGGAATGAAAATGTTTTTAGCTGTTTCTCACAAAATTGTTTCCAATGGGAGATATGGGAATCTAACTTTCTCTAGTTAAAAAAAAAAAAAAAGTTTCATTGCAGTAAAAATAACACAATACAATATTCTTATTAGACAATTCAATATGGTAAATAATAAATTTTTGGGTAAAAATACCATGTTACTCTTTGGTTACCAGGATTCGTGTGTTTGTGTTTGTATTAATAATATTTACGAAATTATGACCAACTGAACATATTTCAGTCATTCTTAGGAATCATAATTTTGAGGATTCATAATTCCCAGTGGCATGAAAATTTTTTCCCTGTAACGTTTCCTTAGTTCCATTAATTTTCATCATGCAAACCCTTCAGTTATTAAAGTTAAACAAACTATTTACTATGTAAAACATCATACTTCAAAGTATAAATCCATGAAAAATTGAATATACAAACCAGATTTTTTCCATACTCAAAAGCAAGAATTGCAACTTCTGTTGTTTGCCCTGCAAGGATGGCTATCGCCTTGCAACTATTTGATATTAAAGATGCAGTCTTGTAGTAGGTCTTTTGCATATAATATTCCATGCTGAAAATATTAACAATTATGAGAAACCATTCTAACAATAAATAGGTGCCTTACACGCCCACATTCTAAGGATTTAAGGCTGATCTATAAATACGTGTTTGTGTAAAAGGAAAATCAATGAATTTGTGTAAAGAAAACATTAACTACTGATAGGATCCAAAATTGTATAAAACAAAGGTTAACCTCCTCACAAAGAAAGTGCATACATACATTATAGAAAAGAACTTAAGCATACCTACACTGTTGATCAGATGTTGTAGTCATTTGCATGGTCTCCCCAGTTACAAGATGTTCTACAACATTTGCCAATAAAGACACAACCTACAGGGATGTAATCCTTACCTTAGGCCGGTGGCAGAAAAATAATTGTGTGCCCCATCAAGGAAACTAGATACATCATACATTTAACTTACCTCTGTGTTTTTTAAAGAGGCCAGAGCAACACAAGCCCGAGAAAGGAGAAAATCTCCAGCCAATACTGCCAACTACATAGAAAAAGAAAAAAAAAAAATCAAGCAACCTATGCCCACCATTTGACAGTATGTGTATAGAAAATATAACCAAACAATACCAATGGCATACAATATGCTGGCAAACGGAACACAACTTTGCATATACCTTATTGCCCATTACAAAATTCAATGAACCAATACCACGTCTGGTATCAGCATCATCCAATACATCATCGTGAAGAAGGCTGGCCACCTGTGATGACATCATGCCAACATTAATAGTGATAAAAAAATATTCTTACAACTGTGTAAAGAGGGACTTTGACCATACACCCTCCCACTTGGGGATATTTATACACATAAATCGTTCCTAGGACTAAAAATTTTGAAGCATAAAGTTTTCAAATTTGAACATTTACAGATGACCCAAAATTAGACCAAATACACTCATTACTATATTGTAATTGAGAATAGACTCAGCTTAACCCAACCTCAAAAAGTAGCTCAAGAGAAGAAGATTGTACGGCCATTATAACAGGTACTTTGCCCGAAGCTTAACTGATATGGGATCTTAAAAATAATAATAACAATAATGATAAGCTTAATTGACAGAAAACATGGAACAGTGCATTTGATATCGCACCTGCATGATTCTCATTTTCAGATACAGAATTTTCAGTTTTTTAACAACACTAAGCATAAACAATAAGTAGCTATCACTTCAGTGAGCAAATACAGAATACAAAATTAATACAATTAGAATTTAAGTTGTAAGATATTAACATCACAAAACTGAAGTGGTAAAAGTAAGATATAGCTCTCTCTGCTTCAGAAGAATCTTTCTCATTGCTTGAGAAGAATCAACAAAATTAGACTGAAAGACAAGCAGAATAAGCAGTTCACGAAAGAGAGAAATTAAAAAAATAAAAATAAAAAAATAAAATAAACCTAAAGCAATATTGCAACAATCTCTTTTCACACATTTATCTTTGAACTTTTTGTGAAGTTATTGGCAGTCAAGCACATATCATTAAACAAAGTAAAACATCAGATATCACCTAAATCATGTACTCTAAAACTAATAATCAGCAGTATCAGGAAAGCACTGTGTTATTTAATAAGAGTCTAACTGGACACAAAGCTAGAAGAGTTTTAAAAGTTTCTATACTGGAAAAAGCTCTATATTTCCAATAGAGAAACTGTCAAAAAGCAATGCTAATTTGTATACAAACAGACATTACGAGAAAATTTCTGAAGGACTTACGTGAATCATCTCTGTTATTTCAGCTATGCGTTGTTGTCTTGAACGTACATCAGTTGTCAAATCAGCTCCTAGCGCAGTAGGAGCAGATGCTTCATTTATTGGTAGATTTAACGCTGTTGACATTAACAATAAAACCTGCAGAAACATCAAATCGTTAACCTGAATCCTGACTGTGAAAGAACGAAACAAGAGTAACAATAAATAATACAGGAGAACAAAGACAAAATAATAGTATAGACATTTTATCACCTTATAACTATATGCACTCTCACACAGAAAAAAAGATGGAGAAACAGTAAAGTCATCAGAGTTAATTATCACCATGAAGTGAAAAATTAAGAATGCTAGGAAGGCCGATCCAGACATCAAAACAAGTAAAATAAGCTTGAATATAAGTTGTAGCTGTTGTTAAAAATATCCTTGCCCGACATAGCCCAAACTACTAAAGGCACCTTGTATTTTCCAATGTGTCCATTATTTGGAAAAAGCTTGTTTACAGCTTTAGACTTATTTAATGACACAAGCACTAGTGCAAATGTTTAAGAGAACATATGAAATAGCTTATGATGTGTCCATAAGCTGTTTTAGCCTATTTCCATAAACTCCCTAAGATAAGTTGCCAAAACAGCTTACAGCCTTGCAACTTAAACAGCCTAACCTTTTTTCTTCTTTGATTATAAAAAGAACTTAAACACACTTGTATAAAAAGATTTTATTCAATAAGCACTTAAGCAAGATATTTACCCAAACACACCCTTAAAGCATGTGTCAACTGTCAATTATTGTATTTCACAGAGTTGGGTGAATCTGAGCTCACGATAGAACAGAGGAAATGAGTCAGCAAGTATGGATGTGTTAGTTTACATGTATTGATTTTAAAGGGGCAACTTGATAGTCAAGTGATGGTACAAAAGTCACAACTTTACAAGCATAACTTAATCGTAGTTTAGCTCCTCCTACAACAATAATTGATATGCAAATATCAAACCATAGAAATTAATTGATGCACAAGCATAAAAGATCTGCAGCAAACATTGATGCAAAAGAAGCCAAGAACATCTGTATAGCATTGAGAATATGCTTACTGTAGGGCGAAATCGTTTTCCTTCCACTCCCATTTTGAAGAAGTATTCAGCAGCTGAGGCAAGCTTAGGAACCTGATACATAAACAATTCTCACCGTGAATTATATCTGATTTCTAGGAAGCAAATGACCCAGGACTGAGCTTTTGATTTAATGCATAAATTAGAAAGTAAATCAAGAACAATCTGATACCTCAGCAACTACCATAGCTCGCAGCTTGTTACCAATAAGTGACAATTCATCAGCAACCAGTGAAAATGGATCATGTTCATCCTGAGAGCAGTACATGTATCATAATGGAGAATTGGGTATAGACAGATAATTGAAAAAGACATATAAGAGTCTACAAAGAATCTTTCTACTTTTATTACGGATGAGTTTGATTGTATTCTCGTTTTTTAGTTTTTAAAAAGTATTTTATAAAAAGTTTTCAAAAACTAATTTTTATAGTGGTAGTAGAGGAAGATGTGAAAGATATTCTGTTTTTATTAAAATATGAGCCATAATAAAAAGATGAAAATAGAAAACCAAAACAACTAAAAGATATTCTGTTTTTTATTTGAAAAACAAAAAAAAAAATGTATATTAGCGTTGAAAACAGACTTCAAACTACTGCTATCAAACAAGATTATTTTGTTCTAAAAAAATTAAAAATAGAAAAACAAACAGCCCTAAACCTATCAGTATTTGCTCAAAACAAAAAGGTTCAAGTTGTTCCTGGGAACAAATAAGGAATAAAACAATGGACGAATAATGAAATTTGTATTACTTATAGTCATGGTTGTTAATGACACTCTATTGCATTACAGCACTGGGTTGCTACCCATTTTCAGATAAAGAGGAACAAAATTACTGTGCTACAAGTTACCTCAACTATTACATCATTCAATAACTTTTTATTAGAAAATATTATCTCAAAATCTACTATTAATTGAAAGGTCTTATTATATAGATCATACATACAAAATTTTACATTCATAAAAAATTGATAAACATCAAAATCAATGTCGCATATTCCTTTAATATGTTGAGTAAGAAATCTTTGATCACATACTTCTTCAATTTTAAAAAATTTGACAAGAACAACCAAGGTGTTATATAGTAATAGTTCAACAGTTCAATTGATAAAAACACATTTTGCATGAAGTTCTTGATAACTTGACAGTGTAACTTATAGTGTTGTATCTGAAATTTCACAATAGCGTTCATCCTACTATAGCAATCTTGGAAACAGCCACTGCACACTACATTCCATGATAGATGACTAAGCTTATACCCCTTGCATTTTTCCTTTGAATAAATATACATGAGGCACTAACATGATTAGGGAAACTCCTGGTAAATTGGGTTTTTTGTAAGAGAATCTACTAAAATTTAGACAAAAAGAATATAAGAATGTTTAATTACACTTTTAGTCCCTCGCTATTGCGATTGTATGATTTTGGTATCCTAGCTTTCAATTGTACCAATAAGTCGCTCAAGTTTTCTCCTACTTACAATCAAGTCCCTCCATCCAAATTCCATCCATATTTAAGTCATTGATTTGTTTAGAATGGAAAGACATTCCTTTTGTTGTTGTTATAAACACTCTAATTTAACCACAAGCCTCATCAATATAACAACTAATTCAATGCAATCAGAACATGATTTTAGGGTTCAAATATTCTGTTTTTAAGCATATAAGCTGTATTTACTCTGTCGTGTCATGTCGTGTTAGTTTCCCACATCAGCAAATTCTGTTAAATATTGGATGGAATCAGAATGGAGGTTCCTGGTTGTAGATGGGAGAGAACTACTCAATTGGTGTTTTTGAAAACTAGCAGACCAAAATTGTACAATTGAGATATCTAAGGGATAAAATGCAACTAGGCCATATAAAAACAGCATAACTTATTGAAGCAGTAAGAAATGGAGATTCCAACCAATGAACTTTAAGTTACCAAGAAAGAACCAGAACTAACCTCAACTATGGAGCTGCTTTGTTGATGGATCAGGTATCTACTACTATGCAATGCTGGCAGGCCCTTTGAAAAATTTAAACTTCTCGTAACCTGACACAATAATCATTTGCAAGTAAAATTAAGTGTTACGAGACGTTTTTCATCAGATAAAAGAAGATAAAAAAGATGATATTATGATGATGAAAGAAGGCTAATTAGCAGAAGGAGGATACGAAATTCTCGTTAGGCAAATTGATAGAAAAATGAACCAACGAAAGAAGCAAAACACAACCACAATTCAGTGTCTGATTGGATACTAATACAAACAGATGTTCAGCTAATGGAGAAAACTTCTCCTTCCCTGAATAGTCTCTAGGAATCATCGCAAAACATAATTTGGCGTTAGAGAGTCTGAAATGAAGTTGCTTATAGGTTGAGCAACTTGAGAATACCATTGATCGAACAAGTTTGAATAACATTCTTATAGAAGCTCCTTACATAACAACTACCACCAAGGTCACTTAAAAATTTTAACAAAAATTAGAAGTCAAAATGAGGATTGCGAAAGAGGAACAATAAAATGAGATCTACTAAAAATAAATTAGGAACTCAAGTTAAGTTCTACCATTGGAATAAAAATGAATGAGTATTCTTAACTCCTATGCGACAACATGGGCCCGCCAAAAGAGAGTTAAGAACCCAAATTTTCCAATGCTCTTAACCAATCAGACCTAAACCACTGATACAATAGAGCTCTCTGGCACCTCCAAAACTACTAAAGAGACTCCTCTCGACTTGGCACAAATCTCCATTACTTATTACTTATATTATATTATATAAACATAACTATTACTCACTAGTAAAACATAAACTTCATGTACAAGCATGGAGGCTAGTGACCACAAAACAGCTTACCCATTCACAATTCACCACAACAGATTCTACTTCCTCAAAATGTTAAAACATTGCAGCGACAACAATCACCACACTACAAGTGCTTCACTTTTGATTCGCAACAAGACTATTCTAAATTTGAGCTCCCAAGACCAGGAAGCGCTACTAAAACTCAGAACCAAACACAAGTTCTATCGGTATAACTCCAAACAGTTACTAGGCACATCGTTGATGTTAATCAATAGAATTCAGAAAGCAGTGATCCCGCATTGCCGAACGATTCCGATAAACAGAAAAGGGGCGAAAGCAGAAGCAACAGAGTTCGAGACTTGAAATCGGACTACAACAAATGAGGATCCCAAAACGCGCATGATAAGTGAAAACAACACAAAGCAAAAGGTGGAAAGCAGAAAACCTGATGAGTGGAGTCTCGAAGCGAATGAAAATTATGCGGGGAAAGAAAACGGTGGTTGTGGTCTCCAATGGACAGAAACCAACGACATGAGTTGAAGCTTCCTCTGAGATTTTTCGATATCCGAGAAAACAGCATCGTATTCGACGAAAGAAGGCTTGCGAGAAGGAAAGTGAGAGAGGAGAGGGCAAAGACTTTAAGGCGGCTAAGGAAAAAAAAATTAGGAATTGGGAGCCGTCGAAAGAGAAGTAAACAAACTCCTTTGCCAAAGAAGCGAAACAATTACCATCTATGAGTTCACAATGTGGTGACGAAGGCCAAACACAACCAAGAATTAATCCTAATTTTTCCAATTTTCTTGCTTACTAATATATATATTTTTTATTATTGACTAATAAATATTTTTTAGGTCTGACACGGATAGTTGCGTGCCATTTAGGGACCTATACCCACCCCAAAAGGGTTAATTTGCATACACTTTTATTCTCGGACTCGTTTCATGAAAAAGGTTACAAATTAACAAAAACTAAACTTAATTGTCTTTTAGTATGTCCATCTCCCATAATCAATGAATGAAACTTTTGTTTCTTAATTCACCTTAGCTGCGTAAGAAATTGTTAGTTATCTGATTTTTAAGAATTTTAGATAAAAGTTAATATAGTTTATGATTGAATGATTGTGTATTCTTTTTTTATAGCGCTGGTTTACATTATTTATTCATTTAAGATGGAAATAATATGAATAATCAACAAACCAAAAATTTGGTAAATATTTAAGTAGGAAAAAAATGAACTGTGATTTCAAAGAAAAAAAAAACTGTTTTTTTTTTGTATTTAAGTATAACACGGGATTTATTTAAACAATTATGTTCAAATAAACAAAAATGTTGTATGGTAGAGTTACTTCTTCGATGAGTTTTATGTGAACTCTATAATCTGTCACTCGTTAATTACACACTCATTCTTTTCATACTGAATAACTACCATGAGGCACGGTGTACCTGAGTTTCAATTAGTAATATAAAATTATAAGTGACCCAAATAAAAATATCAACTCTCTCACAAAACAGGAAAAGAAAGTAATGTTTTTAAGGATCAACTCACATATACCTAAATAGTATTAACTATTTTGGTTCATCTTTAAAATTAAATACATATCACTCAATTACTTATAGTTTAAGCTTGTCAAAGTCTAAACTCATAAGAATGTGTTTTATACCATATATATTTAATCATAAAATGAAATATTTTTCCAGGTTGAACGTTAAATGTTCTTACAAAGTTTAAGAGGAGTCTTCGGTTCATTCCGTTGATGTAGATAATTTAGTCTTAAATAATTGTTGGTCGTTTTCGTAGCAACTCTTTGTCTGTTCATTCCACATGTAGGAGAGTCTTTACAAAAGAGTCTCTGATTCCAAAATAAGTATATGGGGGTTGGAGTAAAGTTATGAACTGTAATGAAAAAGTACCTTCTTTTCTGAGTTGAAGATCCTATTTATAGAGTTTAAACATATTGTAGTATTGATGTAAGTGAATGACCTTGAACATACTTGAATCATTACTGTAATTCTGACAGGATGTTTAATGTGGCAATGCTTTCTTGTTTGATTTCTTCGAGGATGATCCTAGAGTGCTTGATCTTTGTTGCAGACCCCAGGGGTCTCGCTCAAAACCAAAGTGTTAGCTGAGGTCTTGTTCAAAACTGAGAGGGTGTTAGTCGAGGGGGTCTTGTCCACCCATTGAAAGTAGTGGTCACCTTATGAATATATTGCATCATCAAGGGGTCTTTGACATGAAATTTTCATGTCATGTGTCCAACTCGTGAGTTGCGAGTCACTCTTACACACCACTCTCTCTACTCTCAGGTCTCGGGCGAGTCCGGCTATCAGTGTCTCGTACTCGGCTTGGTTGTTAGTCATTTTGAAGTCAAAGTGTAGTGATTGTTCGACTAAAACATCTCCATACCCTTCTTGCACTATTCCTACTCCATTTCCCTTGGTATTGGATGACTCATCTACATGCAGGGTCCAACTGTCGTCCTTTATAGGATTTGGTTCCAGGCTTAACTCAACTAAGAAATCGGCTAGATGTTGGGACTTAATAGTGCCTCTCGGCTCGTACCTGATCACGTATTCGGACAGCTTTAAGGACCATCCAATCATTCGTCCCGTCGGGTCTGGTTTGGACAAGATTTTCATAATGGGATAATTAGTTTTAACTATGATGAAGTGGTTGTGGAAATATGGTCGCATACGTCTCGCTGTGTGATTACTGCCAAGTGCACCTTTTTAATTACTTGATATCACTTTTCTACATATTGCAGTGTTCAACTAACAAAATATATTGGTCTTTGCTCGTTGTCAACTTCTTGTACTAATACAACGCTAATAGCTTCGTTCGAAACTGACAGGTACACATAAATGGGCGTCTCAAGTAGCTATTTTTGGATGATTGAGGATGCGACCATGAATTCTTTAATTTGTTGTAAAATCCAATACATATTCATGTTCACTACCCATAACAATACTTTCATGTGCTTCTTCCATATTCAAAATCTTATCTACTTCATCTGACATTCTACTCTAAAGTTCTCGTTCCATATCTATATTAAACAAACAATTCATATAAAACACACAAATTCAACTCTGTCACTGGAATTTGTAAATTTTCTTCTTTATGGATTGTATAGTCCAGAAGTCAAAATCGTGACTTCCGGATTGTACAATTCATAACGCATTTAACTTTAAATTAAACTGTAGGATTCTAAAATCTGTAAGTGTGTGTGTGTGTATATATATATAATTTATTTGTACTTCCGGATTGTACAATTCAGAAGTCATTCAAAATACATTTTAACTTACGGATTCTACAATTCGAAAAACAAACCCTCTTTTGGATTGTACATTCCATAAATTAAAACGTATTTTGATTGACTTTTGGATTGTACAATCCGAAAGATTAATTCAATTACATATATACTCACGGATTCTACAATCTACAAGGCAAAAACAAAAACGTACCTTGATGATGATGTTGTGCCACCAATGACCTTTGACCGCCTACAACTACCACCACAGATGCTGCACCATGTCCACGGTTGTTGAACATTAGATGGTCCAAAGTCCCTTTAGAGGATCAATTCATTTGATAAAGTTTTGATGATAACAAAACTCAAGTATACATTTATATTTGATGACTTATATACATTGTGCAATTAATATTATTATTATTAAAGCAACAAACACATGATCCATGAAGAGATAAGTTTTCTATTATTTACTTTTATGTTATTGATTTGATTTAAATTGATTTTATAGCATGATGTGCTTTAATGTTCAAATTTGTTCATAATAAAAATTAATCAAATTATTATGGAGTATTTAAATGGATTAATTGATTTTATATCATGATGTGCTTTAACGTTCAAATATGTTCATAATAGAAATTATTTAAATTATTGATGAGTATTCAAGATATAATTTCTCTATGTTATTTTAAGTTATTTCTGATACAGACTTAATCAAGTTTAATGCAGTATGAAAATTAGAGAATACATCAGAAAGTCAAGATTGCTCTGTTCAAGCATCCCAACGACTAGTTTTTAAAAGCTACATATAGAGGAGCAATTTCAAGTTGAAGAAGAAGCACAAAGAAAAATACATCATATAATACATTGAAGAAAATATACTGAGTTTATATTGTCAATTTGCTATTGAGAGCATCTAGAGTTTTGGGTTATATGAAACCATTGTGTAATTCTTCACCTTTGTGAAGACCCTTGTGAGCTTTCATTGTTTCCTCTTTTGAGAGTGTTTCTTTAATTCTTAAATGGTCTTGATCTTAGGGGGAGATTGAGACTGGTATAACTTGGAGAGATTTGTGTACTCGTGATAACCTAGAGATGTTTGTGTACTCGTGATAACCTGGAGAGGTTTGTGTACTCGTGATAACCTGGAGAGATTTGTGTACTTGTTGTAATCTGGAGAGGTTTGTGTACTCGTTGTAACTATTTGCTAAATAGTGAAATCTCTTGAACAATTTGTTTAAGGAAAAAATGGATGTAGCCCAAGAGATTAGGGTGAATCAGTATAAAACTGTTTTATCTGTGCTTATATATTTTTGCCTTGGTTGGTAGTTTCTATTTATAGCGAATTGACTTCAGGCTTCATTCAACCCCCCTTCTGGAACCAGCTATTCCTACAAATCATTACAAACAACACCCTCAGAGCTTTCAAATTCTTCAACATCCATTGCTCAACGTCTTAAACCTATTTTAGTTTTACTAAAGGACATTTTTATCTTTTCATCAAGGTTAAATTTGGAATTAAAAATAGTATGGAGGTGTAGGTTGATATTATGGAGGTACAAGAAGAAGCTCTCCTATTTTAATTTTAGCAAAAGGTATTTTTGTCTTTTCATCAATATTAAATTTGGAATTAACAATAGTATGGAGGTAAGGAAGAAGCTCTCCTAAATTAGTCAGGCTTGGTAATATAATGGGCTAGCAAAATAGTAGTCCACGTTTTCACTTTTTTTTTTCAAACAAATTAAGTTGATCCATTTGATAGATTTGAGGAGGGCAATTGCTTCCTGTACCCTCACATTTGCTTCCTGCACCCTATCAGAATATGTGAATGAACATTTATAGCCTTGTTAATGAAGATAAAAGAGGTTAGGGTATTATGGAAAATGTTTTCCGAAAGAGATTGGGTTGTGGGGGTGTGAAATCTCTTACGGAAAATATTTTCCATAAGAGATTTTTGTATTATGGAAAACATTTGCCATAAGAGGGTTTTATATTATGGAAAACGTTTTTCGTAAGAAGTTTTTATATTATGGAAAACATTTTCAGTGAGAGGTTTTTGTATTGTGGAAAACGTTTTCCTTAAGAGAGTTTTGTATTATGAAAAACGTTTTCGGTAAGAGGTTTTTATAAAAACGTTTTCCGTAAGAGGATTTTATATTATGAAAAACATTTTCCATAAGAGGGTTTTGTATTATTGAAACTTTTTCTTACGAAACCTTCTTCGTAAGTCACTTTTTCACTTCCATCCCCACTACGAAAATGTTTTTCCGTAAGCATTTTTCCCACCCCTGCACCATTACGAAAATGATTTTCCATAAGACGATTTCCCACCCTCGTAGCCTCCTATAAATTTTGTTTTCTATAACGAAATCCCTTCCAACCTATTTCAGCAATCCCTCTGCACCCTTACAATAGACATTAAAACACCCAAACATAAACCCACTTACCTCAAAATGCTGCCAGAACCTTCTCTTCCACCACCCATGTCCGCCATTGTCGTTGTCGCCGAAAAATGTAACTGCAACAATTTCACCTTTTCTATTTCTAACAAGGGCGATTATGGTATATTATGATTGATGGGGTGTAGGAAGCAATTGGGGAGTGCACGAAGCAATTGCCTAAAAAAGTTTGAGTACCAATATACTGAAGGACATGAGATAATCTGAGTTTATAAATCCACTTGAAGTGTCACTTCCGGAACGAAGGGAGGTCATGGTCATAAGCATTTTATGATCAAAACTTCCCCATCATACACAAATTATGTTAAACAAGGAAAAACGCGATAAGGTTTGTTGAATTGAGTTTTAATGAATTTTCAAAAAATATTTTTTAATTACTTTAATTTAGTGACTCAATTCACTTATTAAGTCAGATTATAAATATAAAAATATAAACTCATTTAAATCAAACTAAATTAAACAAGGGAATTGAACTAAAAATTAGATTAAATTAAACTCGAATTACTTACACTCTTAATTAAAAGTTCAAATACAAACATTGCTTATTTTTTTATAAAATTTGTATTTAAATCCATAAAAAAATCTTTTAAAAATATATAATATTATTTATTTAATATTTGAAGTAAATTGAAGTCCATTTATCACAACTAAATGAATAAAATAAAAGTATAATGAATAAAATATATTTAAATTAAATTGTCAACTTATAAGAACTTTTCAAATAATTATAAAATGATATTAAAGTACATTTGGAATAATTTTACATTAATATTGGTGGCAAATCTGTATTTGTGTCTACTAATACAGTGTCTAGTGCTAACAACATCCAAAATATTGAAAATATGTATATACGTGCCCATGTGTTAGATTCTTTTGGTAGTATTCTCCATGTGTCTGATGAAGCAATTATTGTCACCCATTATTGTAAAATGAATGCAGTTAAAACTGCAAATATAAACAAAACTAGAAAAGGAGAGGTCACCCTTTCTTGTCATACAGCACTACCTCATTCCACAGTCTCTTTAAGCTCACAAAAATGACTTCAAAGACCCATTTCTTGCTCATTTTTACTCTTGTATTGCTTTGCATGATCGGTTCAAGTCACACCAAGTGTGATTTCGAGGCAATTTTCAACTTCGGAGATTCAAATTCAGATACTGGTGGCTTTTGGGCAGCTTTTCCCGCCCAATCTGCTCCCTTTGGAATGACTTACTTCAACAAACCAGTAGGAAGGGCCACAGATGGAAGACTCATAGTAGATTTTCTCGGTAACTAATCAACTCTGTCATCTTAAGGTTTTCTAATGTTTACCACTTTAGCTATAGTGAGAATTTGTTCATTTTCTTTGCTTTAGTATAATATCTCTCGCCTTATGAGTGTGGACATTGAAGCAAAACGAAGAAGAATGAAAATTTTAAGGAAAGATTTAAGCTTTTGGTTCTCCTCTCCTTGTTCTATCTATTTTTTCTGTAAATGCTAAATGCACAAGAGACAATTTCTTACTTTGTGTGAGAAAGAGTTCGGAGCATATTGTAATACTGTTCTGTTTTTTTCTCTCAAAACCAGCCACGAGGATTCCTAATTATTATAAAAGCATTTAGTACCTCACGAAACAGGATTTAACCAACCATTTTCAAACTCTCTTTGACCCTTCCATGTTGAGTTTTTAATAAATGATCTCGTGGTATAAACATTTTATTATAATCTTTTTCATTGGCATTCAGTAGGTGAGAGATTAACAAAATTTCACGTGACAAGGGTGTGCTTGAATATTTTTTTAGAGAAAAAGTATTTTTTTAGTTTAATAATCTGTGATTATTAACATGTTTGGGTTTCGGTTTTTAGAAGCAACCATAGTTACTTCCATAAAAACCATTTAAAATTAAACCAATTTTTAACCATTGCTATTTTTTTAGTACAAACAAACAGAGTCAAGTTATGGGAAAATTAAACTCTCATCTCTACTGGGAAACATAGATCATCAGATTTTATTGATTCTCTTTCAGTACACAAAGGTCACGTGACAATGACAGGAAAAAAAAAAATTAAACACGCGTCACTGGGAAACATGGATCATCAGATTTTATTGATTTGTTTTCAGTGTTTTTTTGATGATTCATACAGTTCAGTTCTTCTGATTTATATTGCAGGGTGCTAAGTTCTAACAGCCAAGACAAACAAGTTATTGAAATTTAACAAAAGAAACAAACTGACTGGACAATAATAATAAATTTGGTGCCTTGATCTTTGGGTATAATATATCTGCTTGTAATTGGGAAATCTAACATATTTGAGCAAATTTGTCCTAATCTCTTGTTATTTATGTATATCCTACATTTTTGGTCTCTTTGAAAGCAAATCCAGGTTTGTATTTAATACCGTCACACTCTTCTTGAGGCAATTTTCCTCACGAGGAAAACGTCCAGGTAGAAAGATATAGTTGTGGGTTGTCAATATCTTCTACATATCACTAGTAATTAATAGTGTCACTTTTTAGTACCTCTTGGTGCTACCTGAATTACTTATTCACCTTCCTACTCTTCAATTATTTCAGTTTTGTTTCCTTTTGGTGGTTCAGGAAAAGAAAAATTTACTCCAACTTTTGAAATTGACAATGAATCTCATGTATGTTGTCATTTATCTTTCATTGATTAAAGACATGCTTTAATGCTTGAGCTGTTATGTGTCAGTCAATTTAGTATTATTTTTTTCAATAAAATCTGCTTTATTCATTGCAATATGAGAAACCATTCTATCAGTAGTGCAGTACTAATATTAGACAAGCTATATTGTATTTGATTGAGCAGCTCAAGCTCTTGGATTGCCATTTATTAGTCCATATCTGCAATCAATCGGATCTGATTATAGGCATGGAGCTAATTATGCTACACTGGCATCCACTGTGCTTCTACCTAATACTTCTCTGTTTGTCACTGGAATCAGCCCCTTCTCTCTTGCCATCCAGCTCAACCAAATGAAGCAGTTCAAAACCAAAGTTAATGAAGTGCATGAACAAGGTACATAAAGCACAAACTTCCTAGTTGTCACTCTAGTTTTTAATCTCTATAACATTGTACTAGTTTCTTTTGATTGTTCCTCAGGATCCAAGCTTCCTTCACCAGATATATTTGGAAAATCTCTTTATACATTCTATATTGGCCAAAATGACTTTACTTCCAACTTAGCTTCCATTGGCATACGTGGAGTGCGACAATTCCTCCCTCAAGTTGTTTCACAAATTGCTGCTACCATTAAGGTGAGATTACCATAACAGTCAATAACAACTCAAATCTAGAATTAATGAAAAAAAAGAAGTATAATTGAATTGTGTTCAATGAATTTATAGGAGTTATATAATCTTGGAGGACGTACATTTTTGGTTCTTAATCTTGCACCAGTGGGATGTTACCCTTCATTCTTGGTCCAGCTTCCTCATAATAGTTCAGACATTGATCAGTTTGGATGCTTGGTTTCTTACAACAATGCAGTAAGGGAGTACAACAATATGTTGAAACAGTCACTGAGACAAATCAGAGAAAGTCTTTCAGATGCTTCTGTCATTTATGTGGATACTCACACTGTTCTGCAGCAGCTCTTCCAGCATCCCACTTCTCATGGTTCAAACACAAATCCCTATACTTGTTTAATAATACAACGCTGTCATGATTACTAAAAGATACAATATATCTCAATAGGACTTCCCAAAATTTACTTTTATCAAATTCAGTACTAAATACTTTAATTCAAATTTATAAGAATAAGTTCTGATTTAATTATAAGCAGGGTGGACTTTATTTGAATCCTTAACAATTTGATACCTTAATTAGAAATTTAAGATATTAGAATGATATTTCTATGACACCCTTTGGCTATAATAATTTACTCATAATAACGGATGCTAAATACACAACCAGAATTTCTTCATTATTTTTCTGACTTTTTCTCCTTTTTGAAACAGGGCTCAAGTATGGTACAAAAGCTTGTTGCGGCTATGGAGGTGGTGACTACAACTTTGACCCTAAACTGTACTGTGGCACTTCCAAAGAGATAAATGGAAGCAAAGTGACAGCAACAGCATGCAGTGACCCCTACAACTATGTGAGTTGGGATGGAATTCATGCCACAGAAGCTGCAAACAAGCTTACAACCTTTGCCATTCTTAATGGATCCTACTCTGATCCTCCTTTCCCATTTCAGGAACATTGTCATCTTCAACCTATAGATTGATCCATTTCTTAATTAACAAATGATGAAGGCCAAATTCTGGCTCAATTGTTGAATAAAATTTTCCAAGAAATCAAATTTCTTACCACGCCAAATTTCCAAAATTGTAAGAAAAACTTTGTATTCGTAGATGCATCAGCTTACAATTCAGTCAACGGTACTAATAAATAAATTGAAATGAAGACAGGGATGAGTGAATAATTTCAGTTTTTGTTGTATTACAATATCTTTCAGAAGATGATCCAAGTTCATACCATAACAATTCTATGCTAAACTGGTTGAGTTCTAATCATTATTGAACCATGATGTCATTTGTCGAATATTTTAGTTTAACCTTATCAGATATAAAATGAGTTCTAAAACAAATAATGCCATGTTGTTGAGAGGAAGGAGAGAATAATACTTGCATTCCTAAACTAAACCACCTCATTCATAATAATGATATATTCCCTTGCTTGAATTGGGAAGACGAGAGAAGAAAATTATTTATTGATTTAGTATATTAAAACCATAATCATATTTTACATTATAAATATATCGGAGTTTTAATTATCCCGTAATAAAGCCAAATCAATATCTGCTTATAAAACTCATCAATTTATTTTTAACTGTGTAGCAAACTCACTAAATTTGACAAGTTATATTAAACACATCTAACTATAAATAACTATAAAATATAACATGTAACACAAGTTAATTAGTTAGGAAATTAACTAATATAAATATTATAATAGAATATACCACCCAAGTTAATTAATTAGAAATTATAAAAATCCTAATTAGAATGAGGAAAACAACTACACATACAAGCATGACCAAACGACTATATATGACAAAAGACTATTGCATGGTGTACACGTTTTTAGCAACCATGGTCAACTCAATCCCTTTCTTTTAACAGTTTCATTAATCAGAAATTGAGAAAGGAAAAGAATAGTTTCACAATCACCTTTTCTTAAATAACCATTAAATAATTATCTTTTAACAATAAAAATATTAGATTAAGATATTTAATTAGAATATAAATTATTTGTTCGATTTTTTATTAAATATTAAAATAATACATTATAAATCACACTATTAAACGTCTTTTTATTATTGGAGTGAATGTGTGTGAGCCGTCATGATTCTCAAATTTCTCGGGCAAGACTTTCCATTTTCCTTTCCATGAATGGTATAGTTTGGGACCCAGTTGTGAATAAATAAACATTCAGAATTAAAATAAAAGAAAGAAAAAAAAAATAAGAAGAAAAATCAAGCTGCCATGACATAACTTGACCTGTGTCGAAGTCTTGCTTTGGTTGGTTCTCATTGGATGCAAACCAGATTACCATTTTGCATGGCGACTCTTCAGCTCCACAACATTCAACACTCCTTCTGTGCAGCACTCCTTGTTTTTCTTCTCTTCTCATCACTGCAGTTCCCCTCACTCAGCTACGACGTCCCAGATAAGTACTTTATCAATTGTGGGTCAGACAACAGTGTTACCGAAAGTGGCAAGTTTTACGTTGGTGAATCAAACCCTGCAGCCAGTTTTAGCAGCAGTAACGCAGAAACGAATGAATCATCGGTGCCTTCTCCTCTTTACCAAACAGCAAGGATTTTCCGAAGGGAATCTTGGTATAAGTTCAACATCGATATAAATGGCACTTACCTGGTACGCCTCCATTTCTTCCCTTTCTCTTCCCCGAGTAATCTTTCCTCGGCCAGGTTCAACGTTTCAGTTCCTGGTTTCTGGCTGTTGCAAAATTTTAATGGTAGAAATGATACCGATAGCAACTCTGCTGTAGTGAAAGAGTTTTTCATGGAAATCAGTCCCCCCAGCTTCAAAATAACTTTCAGACCTCTGGAATCATCGTTTGCTTTTGTCAATGCCATAGAACTCTTCGTACTACCCCTCCATCTGATATCCAGCAACGTGTCACGTTTCACTGCTATTGGGGGTTTATCTCATTATAGCGGAGGTTTGTACTCTCGAGTGTTGGAGACTAAACATAGGCTTAATGTTGGTGGTCAAGCTACCAAAGATATGTTATTGAGAAACTGGATTCCAGATGATATTTATCTAATGTATCCGGAAAACGCCAAGAATCGTTCCCCATACAAGGATCAAATCAAGTACCAAGTAGGTGATAACTCCGATGGTCCAAACGCAACTAGCTATACTGCGCCAAATGAGGTGTACGGAACTGCTAAGGAGACTTATAACATTTCTGACAGTGCCAGAGACTTTGCACTTTTCAACATAACATGGGCTCTTCCGGTTGACAACAAAACAGAATATTTCCTTCGCCTTCACTTCTGTGACTATTTGAGTTCAGCATTTGCCCTTACATTCTTCGAACTTTCCATTTATGACGCCCATGTCATGCAGGTAAATAGTGATGAAGCAGTGTCTAAGGAGTTGTCTGCCCCTTATTATTATGATTTCGTGGTGAACTCTGATGACTCTGGACATATTAAGGTCAGCTTAACACCTAATGGAACCGCTGACATACCAAATGCATTTTTAAACGGGCTAGAAATAATGAAAGTGATTGAATCAACAAATTCTGTCCCTCCTGACTTGGAAGAACCCGATTCCAACAATAATCGTCTTCCTGTGTTGTTGAGTTCAGTTGTCGCTGGTTTAGTCTTGGGTTTTGTTGTGGTGCTGCTTGCCTTTCTTTGGCGTTTTAAAATGAGGAAGGAAAAGCCCGTTGAGAATTCGGACTGGTTGCCAGTTCTGGTAAATCCTGGAGGGAGTTCTCACGGCAGATTGACTCATATAAACAATCACAGGTCTTACCTTCCCGACATAAACCTAGGGCTCAAAATTCCATTGGTTGATCTTCAACTGGCAACAAATAACTTCCACGCAAGTCAGCTAATTGGCAAGGGTGGTTTTGGCAACGTCTACAAGGGAGTTCTCAATAATGGCATGACAGTGGCTGTGAAAAGAAGCAAGCCAGGGTCAGGTCAAGGCCTGCCAGAATTTCAGACAGAGATTAAGGTTTTATCTAAGATTCGCCACAAGCACCTTGTTTCCTTAATTGGGTATTGTGATGAGAGGTTCGAGATGATTCTGGTCTATGAATACATGGAAAAAGGGACACTAAGGGACCATTTGTATAACACAAAGTTGCCAAGCTTGTCCTGGAAGGTGAGGCTTCAAATTAGCATTGATGCTGCCACAGGTCTTCATTACCTTCACAAAGGAGCAGCGGGGGGAATCATTCACCGTGATGTAAAGTCCACAAATATTTTGCTTGATGAGAACCATGTCGCTAAAATTGCTGATTTTGGTCTTTCAAGGTCAGGTTCTCCTGATACTCAACCGTATGTCACTACTGATGTTAAAGGCTCTTTTGGGTATCTTGATCCTGAATATTTCAGGTCGCAAAAGCTGACAGATAAATCTGATGTCTACTCATTTGGGGTAGTTCTTTTGGAAGTTTTGTGTGCGAGAGCAGCGATTGACCCATCTCTCCCAAGAGAGCAGATAAACTTGGCGGAATGGGGATTGCTTTGCAAAGACAAGGGGATGCTCCAAGAGATCGTCGATCCTTCCATCAAAGACCAAATTGATCAAATCTCACTCAGAAAATTTAGTGAAACGATAGAAAAATGCTTGCAAGAAGATGTTGCTAATAGGCCAACCATGGGTGATGTGTTGTGGGACTTGGAGTATGCGATGCAGCTTCAGAGAGGTGCAAATGGAATACAGAGAGAGCCTTATGAGGATAGTTCTAGTAGTGTTTCTGAATCACTTCAACTGCCCAATGTTCGGCGTCTTCCTTCACTCTCCACACTGAGTGAAGCGGGTGATACCATTGTGAGGTGTAATGAATCCGATGGTGCTGTGGACTGCGTGTTCTCCCAGTCGAAGATTGATGATGCCAGATAGATTATCGAGCACTTCAAGGCAGCATCTATTCGCAAATGTCTCGTGTAGAGTAGCTGCTTTTAAGATAGATTTTTCAACCTTTCGTCGTTTTGTTTCTGCAGCTTTTGTTGTCTGTCTATTGTGGTTTAATAACGTTATGAAAGCAACTGTAAAACCATTGGTTATTAGTCAATTCCTATGGTAGCAATAAATTATTGACAAACAGTTCCATTCCATACAACACTTGTTTGCACCAGTGGATATACCATGCACGGCGGCTAACCATGCTATATTAAATACATGCTTTCATTTCTTCAATTTCTTGGGGTTTGAATGGCATATAAATCAGCTTGTACAGGGAGAAGAGAGTGGCACTGTTGGCCTAGCATCTCCCTGTGTTACAGTGATTAAACACAAAGTGGGTACTTGTGTATGTGAAAACCCTTGACAAGAATTGTAGTATTATAAAAGGCTTTTCTAACTGGGCTGGAAACAATGGATATCATGCTCATTTCTTCCTGTACTCTAAAAAATATGAAGTCGCACTCCCTTTTGTTCCGGAGAGGGTAATCCGTCGCGGGATATCACTGTTGCACTCAGTTCCTATAAAGAGAGAATTTGAAGTATAATAAAAGAAAGGGAGTCTTAATGAGTTTGAAATTCAGAAAAATGAAGTCTGTTGAAATGATACAGGTTTAGGAATACATAGTAAAAGGGACACTATTTGTACAAACAAATTTGTCAAGCATAGGCTAAAATTTTGCATCGGAGCTGCCAGTTTTCATTACCTTAACAAAGGAGCAGCTGGGGATCATTCACCACGATTTAAAGTCCACAAACATATTACTTGATGGTCAATCATACGTTACCATTGTTGTCAATGACACTTTCAAAGGACAAAGTTCAGACCATCTATTTTGAGATGTCAAAATGAATTGTAAATTTTAATTCGAATCCAGTTTAAAAGAATGAAGAATTATCTAAGTTGAATTAATCAATTCACTTAACTGGTAAGTCCTAGTTTCAACATAAAAGACATAAAATACAGAATCGAAGTGATTAAAACCTTTGATATTGATTAATTATTTAAATATTTTAATGTTATTATGATATATATATATATATATATATATATATATATATATATATATATATATATATATATATATATATTTGTAAAAAT
>Ga0099825_1002572_pt1 | contig 24125 bp, 11 predicted proteins | sample SiratroredBW_FD_76838 | JGI IMG/M metagenome (GOLD analysis project Ga0099825, IMG submission 76838) | Root nodule microbial communities of legume samples collected from California, USA - Siratro red BW | ecosystem: Host-associated > Plants > Roots > Nodule | place: USA: California | collected... | reverse complement strand
CTAAACTATTTTTTTTTATTGAAATTTACTGTTGTTTTTGTAAGTATAAATTATTTTTACATTTTACTTAAATTGAAACTTTTAAAGTTATTAGTCTAAATAAAAATAGTTTGCAATGTTTTTCGAATTTACTTTTTTATTAATTCTCTTACTTAAAAATTTAAATATTTTTTTACTATATTTTTAAGAGATTAAATACAAATTTTTTGAATTCTTATTTTATTTCTCTAAAAATATTAATAAGTTATAATAAAAAGTATATAAACAGTCTACTTAAATTGACTAAAACAAATGAAAGATGTACTTAAATTTAAAATAAAGAATGTTAATAAATAACATTTAATTAAAAGTAATTATTCAAAATTAAATATTCTTATTAACATATACATGATACCATTAAATGTTATATATGTTTAGAAGAGTATTTGGTAATTTCCACCTCATCTATGAGGATTATTTTGTAATTTCAAGTTTCATCCCTTCAAATCTCTTCATGTTAGCGAAGATGCCATCATGCAAATCCGTCATCATCCATCCTCTCAAATTAGGTCAACCAAACAGGTTTCATCCCCTCAAATCCATTCTCTTGAACACATCCTCTCAAATTAGGTCAACCAAACAGGTTTCATCCCCTCAAATCCATTCTCTTGAATAGTAAATCTTCTCAAATCTCACTTCACCCAAACAGACACTTAATGTCCATTTTGTTCAATAATGGAAACTAACAAATGTTTAAATACGGTTTATACACCTTGATTTGTTAATAGTTAATGAATTAAGGAATATCTAATATGTTTTTATGAATATTTACGAAGCATTACACATAATGTGTATAAAAATATAGAATAAAGGTATTTAAGGGAAATCAACGTCATAAATAGAAGATCGTTTTAATGATAATTCACAAATATTTCCTGATGATAGAAGACAATCCAAAATTGAATAAAATTGGAAAAGGCAATTTATGATAATCAAATAACGGATTAAAATATTAATTATTTTCATTTTGAAAAAAAAAAAGTTATATGTGTTGATTAAGGAAATTTATAACAATTGTTTTATTTTCAATGGAACACTTTATTTTGTTATGTAAGGTTGTACTCATTTTTTTTAAAAAAGAATCATTAATTTGTAGGATTGTACTATTGATAATTTTATTTGTTATTTTTTAAAATTATTATTTACTGACTTTACAAATTGTCTTTTTTTATCAGTACAATCAGTTATCTATTTTAGTTACTTATAACTTTATATATAGCTTTACATTTTACTTTGTAAACTGCATTTTTTTTATCTGGTAGGTTAAAGAATTTGATTTTTAGAGAAGTCTTTCTTTTCAACCACACTTTAACTAATAATTTTCAAAAGTCGGTAATTAAAGTGATTGATACTTGTATTTTATTTTTCCTCTCTTTTTTGGTTTTAAATTATTTTTAAATTTAATTTCTATGCGCTGTTATATTAAATATAATTTATTCTTTTTATCACGTTCTTTTCTATAATACATTCTCACAATAAAGGGATTAACTCACTCCAACACAAACTCTAATGTAATTACGTATCTAACCATTGAATCCATGATATCATCTTAACAATGATCACTATGCAAAATTTTATATAATTCGAATTTTTATATTAAAACATAATTATGTTTGAAAAACTTACTTTTTTGTTACAGAAAAAATTAGATTAAGAAAAAGGTGTACTACCAACCTGAATACTAATAATAATAATGTTTATCATTTTATATATTATATGAAAATATCTAGTGATTGGATAAAGAAACTGGTGTGGTCGTTATGGGTGACACGCAGAGAGCTAAACACGAATCCTCAACACACAGTCTTCCCGAAGTTTGGATCAATGAAGGCTTTGAGTGCCATAAACTCCACAAATCCATGTCTTCCCAATACCCATTTCCTCAAAGTCCCAATCTTTCACCCCTTCTTCAAATTCACTCCATTCTCACACTCATACAGCACCCATGCCCATGCTGCAAAGAGACCTCACAAGCTTCCATTCACCATCAGCTGCAAGCTCAAAAGCTCCCAAGATGTCAAAAACAAAGGGAAGAGCGTGTCCCAGAAGATTGTCTTATCAGAAGCTTCCCCTCCACCACTCACTGAGGATCATGCCACCAATTCTGACACTGGGGATGTTCCACAAAGCTCAAAGCAAAAAAAGGAGGGCCCTTTTGGGGTGCTCTCCATGTTCAGAAGAAAGACTCTGCAGATTCTGTCTAGTTTGCCATTGGCAATTGCGGACATGTTCGCTGCTGCTGCTTTGATGGCTTTGGGTATGCATACATGCTTCACTTTTCCTCTTTTCTTCTTTTATATTACTATGAATTAACCACATGCTACTATGCTTCAATCATAAGTCATTGGTATGTATCAAGTATCCAAACATATCCAATACTTTTCTTCATTAAACATTGTCAATTAATTAAGAGAATTTTAGGGAAAATATACTTATTGCACCATTCAACTAAAAATATCTTACAACAAATATCTGAGAAGAAATTTATGAATAGTGATGTAGGGAGTGATTTTGTATTTTGGGCAATGTAAAAACTTTGTTTTTATTTTTAATTTAGGTTTGTAATTATATATTTAAAGTGTCATTTTTTTAAAGGTTTTTACTTTTATTTAGCTTTCATTTTTAAAGTTTAAGACGACATTAATTATTCTAATAATTTATACCTTTATCCTTTATCTAATTCGTAATTGATTTAAATATAGAAACAGAAATAATAATAATAATAATAATAATAATAATAAATATAATATTAAAATCAAGAAAGTTTGTTGTTGATTTATATTTAAAAAGGAACGAAATGAGTACCGTTTTGTAATTAAAAGTAAAATCAAAGATTAAAACATGAAATGTTTACTCGAAACAAACAATTGGTGGTCTTTGTGAATTCATCGATGCTTGTCATGATGAAACCAATTCCTAGAAGATAATTCATTATTGGTTTTCTCCAAACGTCTTCAACTTTTGTTGCTACATATAAAACCATGCGCTTATAGTATCATCAAATCATAGACTTTTATACTCCTCAAAACCCAATTATTTTATTGGTAGTGAAGTTCGTGGGAAATCAAAATGTGCTCTGTATAAAAATTTGTCACTATTTAGAGGATTGATGATGAAGCAAAAAGCTCCTGAAATTTTTGGCTGATCCTATTATGGCATAAGGGATACTATTTTAACTTTACATACTATCACTTGAATTTTTTGTGACTGCAAAATGTGCTTTAGTATGATTACAATGCCTTAAACCTATCCTTCTATGCCAGGAACAATTATTGAACAAGGTGAAGCCCCTGACTTTTATATCAAGAAATACTCTGAAGATGATCCTGTGTTTGGATTTTTTACTTGGAGATGGATTCTGGCCCTTGGTTTTGATCACATGTTTTCCTCCCCTGTATTTCTTGGAGTGTTGGCTCTCCTGGGTGCATCCCTCATGGCCTGCACATACACAACTCAACTCCCCCTCATCAAGGTTTCAAGAAGGTTTGTTTCTCACTTTTCTGTATCCATAATGCCTGAGTTGGGAAGTTTCTTTTCCACTGAAGGCTTAAATTGTTCCATAGATGGTCATTTTTGCATTCTGCTGAGGCCATACGCAAGCAAGAATTTTCAGAATCATTGCCAAGAGCATCAATCCAAGATGTTGGTACTATTTTGATGGGAGCTGGATACGAGGTTGTAGTTCCCCTACTCATGTTCAACTATTTGTTTTACCTTATATCCTTCACAATCAAACATTCCATGGGATACATTTAGTAAATGAATTTTTATTAACCAAAAACAGTAACAACATAACCTTATTCCACTTAGTGAGACTGGCTACATGGTTCACATATTGGAGTCAGCTAAAGGCCAAATTATCAATAATATACTTACTCGTTGTAAGATCTCTACCTTCAATGTCTTTCTAGGTTTCCCTCTTCATAGACTCAAAAACCATGCAATACTCTTTTCACTAGTGTGTCTAGTGATCTTTTGCAGATGTTAAGACCACTTTAACTGATTTTTTGCACATGACTGTTCACACATCTATCTATATTAACATTCTCATCCTTGCTCTTCCAACCTTTTTTCTGTTATGTTATCCGTTAAGAACCCAATATTCACTACCATAGAATATTACTTCATTCTTATAGTTACTGGCCAACATTGAACTTGAATATTTTTGGGCTGATAAAGCGTAATTTTGGATGATAGGTATTCTTGAAAGGACCATCTTTATATGCCTTTAAAGGACTTGCAGGTCGGTTGGCCCCTGTTGGAGTTCATATAGCACTGCTACTTGTAATGGCTGGAGGAACTGTTAGTGCTGCTGGGAGCTTCAGAGGTTCGGTGACTGTGCCCCAGGGGCTGAATTTTGTTGTAGGTGATGTTCTGGCTCCTTCCGGCTTTCTCTCTTATCCAACTGAGGCTTTTAATACAGAGATTCATGTCAACAGATTCTACATGGATTATTATGAGAGTGGAGAGGTAAAAGAGATTTTGGTTATCTATGAAATTGTCATAATGATACTTGAATATTGCAATTGAACAGTATCCCTGAAATTTCAGCATGGAAAGGACAGTAAAAATGTTGATTCTTGGTTTATATTACAGGTTTCACAATTCCACACTGATCTTTCCCTTCGTAACACGGATGGGAAAGAAGTAATGAGGAAAACAATCAGTGTAAATGATCCCTTAAGATATGGTGGTATCACCATATATCAGACAGATTGGAGTATTTCGGCTTTGCAAATTCTTAAGGATAATGAAGGACCGTATAACTTGGCTATGGCACCTTTACAGATCAATGGAGATAAGAAGCTTTATGGTACTTTTTTACCAGTTGGAGATATTAACTCTCCTGACGTTAAGGGAATGTAAGTTTTTGGAAATTAGGTGTGATACCAAAACATTATCTTCAGCTCTTCTCATCCCTTTTACTTTCTTGTGTTGTGTTGAATTTTAGATCTATGCTTGCTCGTGATCTACAGTCAATCGTCCTTTATGATAAGGAAGGAAAATTTGTGGGAGTTAGACGGCCTGATTCAAAGCTCCCAATCAATATTGATGGCTCAGATATTGTCATTGTTGATGCAATAGGAAGTAGTGGCTTGGACTTGAAGGTGGCACCTTAAACTCAAAACATTGTATAGGTGTTTAACTTTGTCATTAACTCATTGTTTTATTTATACAGACTGACCCAGGTGTGCCACTTGTATATGCTGGATTTGGTGCTGTAATGATCACTACTTGCATCAGCTATTTATCTCATTCACAGGTAACATTGTTTGACATTGTCCATTTTCTCTCCATGTGATAATGGCGTTTATCTGAAGAAGAAACCAGTGACAATGACTGTTTGCCTAAATAATATTGCTATATCATCTGAACATGTCCTTTCAAGGAAATATCAATGTAGCAAATACATTTTGAACAAGTAGCATGATTTATATGACTAGGCTAGGACTGAAAAATAGCATATGATTGACCTGTTAATTTTTTTTATTGGTCAACTTACAGATATGGGCTTTGCAAGATGGAACAACAGTTTTCATTGGAGGAAAGACTAACAGAGCAAAGATAGAGTTTCCAGAGGAGATGAACCGCCTACTTGATAAAGTCCCTGAAATTGTGGAATCAACTCTATCTAAGCAAGCTGATAGCATTAGTGGTTAGCTTATGGCTTGAGACATCAAGATGGGTAAAGTTGCTCTTCAGTTGGATGACTGCAACGTATAATGGATTATTATGATCAATTTGGATAAATTCGTTGATTAACACTTGCACAAAAGAAAACAAAAGGTAGAATGAATCAAACTTATAAATTAAAATCAACCTATACATCTCCGGCTTTTTACAAGTTTTTCATTACTTTTTTCAGAAGTCGGGGATGTTTTGGTTGATTTTATCATGTTGAAGAAGTTTAACTCATTTTACTTCTTTATTTCTTTTTCATCAGGAGTTATTGCAAAATTTATCCAAATTAGACCTGTATAGAAGTGATAAAGTATTTTGGCATACAAATACATAAACTCTATCAATGAGGTACCCTGTTAGCTGATCAGCCATGGATTTTACAAAAGCTCAGAAGGATGCCTTCCAGAAGCAACTCAAGAAAACTTTTACAGCTATATTGCATGACCTTATCTAGATACACTCAGTTCAACATACATGTATTCCTTCTATTTATAGTTAAATTAATCAACACTATGTCTTGCGTTAGTTAGGCTCCTCATTTTAGTTGAATAGAGAATCAAGTTGAATTTGAATTCTTTTTTCTTATTCGTAAACTTGGTCTACAAAATATCTCAAAACTCACAAGGAAAAGATTAATAGATTAATGCAAGCTGCAGAGTGTGAAGCTTTTTTTTTGAAATTTGATTAGTCCATAATGTACAGGTACTGCAACTGCATTAAGTTGAACATCTTTTCTTTTCAATTTATTATATTAAGTTATTCTCATGTCATTTGGAATTACAAAGACTTAATACTGATCAGAGATGTATTTATGTTACTTTTGAATTTGATTAGTCCATAATGTACAGGTATTGTAACTGCATTAAGATGAACATCTTTTCTTTTCAATTTATTATATTAAGTTATTCTCATGTCATTTGGAATACAAAGACTTAAAAAGACTTAATACTAATCAGAGATGTATTTATGTTACTCTCCGTATTTATTTATGTTACTCTCCGTATAACCAAAATGTAGAGGTCTCATGACAACATTTATAAGATTTCTGAACTTTTGTTATTGATAATAAATTCAACAACAGCTGGGGCTGTAGTAACTTAACTCCTATGAAATAAATCCCTCGTTCCATGTATACATTGACAATGTATGTATGCAGACCTACTCTACACAAGTTGCATAGCTTCTTTTCGTTTCAACTCAAAAACCTTGATGAGAGCATCTTCAACAGCCTGTTTGAAAACCAATGATGCAAATGGTATTAAATGAAATTGAATAGAATATGAACACAAAAAGTGAATCACACGGTATCATTAGAAATTTAAATAACACAAAGGTTGCTTGCATCAGTTATTTCATTGATACTTAAATATCTGAGTTGGAAATAAACAGTAAGATAGTTTAATATGAGAGATGAAACTACATTTGCTACAGCTTTACAAAATGCATAAGTATGCTGGAGAAATCCAAAAAAATGAATAAGAATGAAAGGCTACAAGTTACCTTGTCTGGAGTGGATGCACCAGATGTTACACCAATTGTTATGGGACCTTCTGGCAACCAGTTTTCTTTCTCCACTAGTTCTCCATGCTAGTCCAGTAAATACATTTTATTAATAATTAGACTAAGATGAGTAATAACTTTAACAAGGTATAAATCTCTTATGCATGCTTACATTCAATTTGTGTGCTATTCTGTTTCCTGGACCAATTCTTTGATCACTGTCAATCCAATAAGAAGGGATGCCATATTCCTCAGCTATCTCTTGCAGGTGTGATGTATTGCTAGAGTTCCATCCACCAACTACTAATATGAGATCTACACCTTGCTCCACCAGTTTGTACATAGCATCTTGTCGTTCCTGAAAGAAAATTCAACTTAGCTGTTGGATAGACAGAAAGCTAACAAAACTGAATCCTAATTATGTCATGAATATATCATGTACGCTGCTAACTAATAACTAGTTTGACTTAACAATCACAATAGACAAGGGGAGTGAAACCACCTGTGTAGCATCACAAATTGTGTTGAAGCTCATGAAGTGTTCGTTGACCTTTTCCACACCATATCTGCGCATCATAGTCCTCTCCAGTAGTTTTCCTGCAAAATGATGAGTAAAATAAATACCACAATGACTGATTTGAGATTAGTTACTCACACAACCTCCCAAAAAAAATACAAACCAATCTCTTCTGTCTCTCCCTTGAGCATAGTTGTCTGATTTGCAATTCCAGTTTTTATTAGGTCCTTGTCTGGATCAAATCCCTTAGAAACAGCATATTTAAATTTCTGCACATAAATAAATAAATAATCATGATAGTGAAAACCACAGGGTTTAGAAAGCAAGATTAATCACATGATAACAAAACCATACCTCTAACAATGCTTCTTTTGTTGAACTGGATCCATTAAGTTCACCACCCAGAATATAGTCACAAACATATTCAGCCTGGATAAAGTAACAGTCATACAAAAATTACAACAAATTCTTCAAGGCATTCACCACACAAAAATTGAGCATAGCAGTAACTTAGGACAGACCTCTGACATATTCTTCACAATTATATATTTTCCAGCAAAAGAAGCAGTTGCCACAGTTTCCTCATGGGAATATTTGCCGTGAATTACTGAGGTATAATCTCCTTGCTTGTGCTTTTCAACAGAATTCCATACCTTAAAAGACAATTTTTTGAAGAACCAATCTCAGTATTTGGTGATACAAGACAAAATATATATGAATTGAAGTTATACAAATCAGCACAATATCAAACCATCTACACAAAAGAGTACCTTTGCAACCCATGGACAAGTTGTATCAACAATCTTAACATTTTTCTCACTCAAAGTCAACATCTCTTCCACTGCTGCTCCAAAAGCTGGCAATACGACTACATCACCATTGTCAATAACATCGAACTGTTTAGAACCTTCTTCCACAGGAATATTCTTCACTTTCATATCCTTTAGCCTCTGTATTAATAATTTATGAACATTAGAAAACAGTATATACAAGAAAAAGGGCCACAGTCAACCATCAAATTCAGGACATGAATAAACCCTTTTACCAACTTCCTGAACCGAATGGCATAACTTCAAACTACCTATTAAAAAAAATCAACATAAATGATAATGAAAGAAAATCCAAACAGACCTGAGTAACGGTAGGATTGTGGATTATTTCATTGGTAAGCCAGATTGTCTCAGTAGGAAACTGTTTTCTGGCCTCATAAGCAATTTGAACAGCCCTCTCAACTCCCCAACAGAATCCATATGCTTCAGCCAGCTTCACAGTGACATTACCCCATGTATACTCGAACCCATTTTCCTTCAAAGTCTTAATGATGTCACCTAAAATCACAAAAAATAGAACAAATGACAAAATCACTACACAACAACTAAGAAATCATAGCATGCAATTAAACAGCAGCATGACTTAGAAAAACCCCCAAAACAATTAAAAAACTAAAAAGACTCCATTTTTCATGAAACGTAAGAAAACCGTCCCACCTTACCAACACAAACCAACAATGACTTATCCAATCTCTCTCCCTCCATCTAACTCGGAACCGAAAAAAAACGCACACCCAGAAAGAAAGCACCAAATTTTTATATACAATTCGATTCAAAAGCACATCAAAGAAGTCAAACACTAATTCTGAACTCGATTCAAGAAACATACTGGTGTATTCGCTATTCATGAGTTGGAGGGTCTCTTCCTTGTGCCCAAAGCCTTTGCGGTTATAATTCTTACTCCGAGTAAGGTTCTTCCGAAACACCTTCGGGTTGAAGTCGGAACCCACAGCCGCAGAAGGGGAATCGGCGGAGCATCGGATGGAAAAAGGTTTCTGGCACCGGATTCTGGTGGGATTTTCCGGTAAAGCGATGTCCGTACGTGAAGCATGGAAACGGCAAAGTTGCGTAGAGAAAGCCATGACAGATAGCATTACAGAACTTCAACCGAACACAACAATGTCTCAATGTACTTCACTTTTTTATGGCTGCAAACTCCTCTTCCCTGTTTTATATTTCAACTTTTCTTTATTTATTTTATTTATTGTTCAAAGCCACCTTTTTTATACTATTATTATATAATGTAAATATAATGGAATGTAACAAGACTTCTTACACTTCATTTTGAATTTTATTTTTTTATAATTTTTTTTTTCTGGTTCGGTTGCAGTTGTTTTCTGTAGCTTATATGATGCTGACCATATATTCAAAGGAACCTCGATGCTCCCGTGACCAACAAGGTCTTAATATTTTATCGTTTCCTAAATTTATAAAGAAAAAAGAAATCTCTTTCATGATTTTAATTTTCATTATGATATTTATGATAAAATATTTGTGTTAATTTTCTTTGTTTAGGGTTATTAAGAGATGCATTGAGACAAATTACACATCCCATCTATCTTTTCGATCTAGAAAATAAGCCTTAATATTTTATATAGTTAAATCACGAGTATGGCATTTAAATTAATATATTTTATAATATATTTAAAAGAAATAATATTATTATGAATATGATATTATGTTATTAAGGATATTAATCACTAAAATTTATTATTAATAAATAATTGTGGAAAAAGACAATATAAAATATTAAATTGGATTAAATGAGGTGAAACTGAAATTTAAGTAATATTAATACCCAATTAGTCTCCTGTTCTAGATAATGTGTGTGTGGAAAACCATTTAAATCACTTTCAAAGGGATTTTTGGCATTTTAAACAAGGTGGATTGTGAAGTTACATTGATTGCAACTGATTACCAAACACACCTTATTCAATGGTTATATCTCACACACACATTTAAGTTGAGTTTTTAAATGGATAAATTAAAATTCCACATATTCGTTTTTTATTACAAATTGCGGGATTAATTGACATATTTTAAATTTAAGGTAATTAACAAAAAAATAAGAACATAAAAAGATTACGATGATATTTTTTCTCACATATCTTTTTCCTTAAAAATATAAAAAATATAAACATAATTCAATTATTGATGTGTCATTTTAGAAAAAGATTAGACATCTCTAATTTAGGATTTCAAGAAAGTTCTCAGAATAACAAATTAGTTTTTAGTTTAATTTTCATATCGAAGAGTGGTGAGTTGGCTACCACCCATACTTTTACAAAAACTCTAAATAGCTCTTTTCTTTTTTTTTCTCTCTCAAATAACTTAATCGATAAACAAAAAAAATACATTAAAAATAAACTTGAAGTAGTGAAATTTCATTATCACTTAAAAAAGTGTGTCAGTGAAAAATTTTTTGCTAACACGTGTAAGAGCTCCGTACAGAGTACTGTTCAATTGGATAAGCACAGGCAACAGTTGAAAAAGTTGATTTATTTTGCTTGGAAACAGCTTTTATACAATTATTTTTTTACGCAATGGAAAATTTAAGTTTAGAGATATTATTTTACTTTTACAACTAAATAAACAACTTTACGAGGGATTCTCATAAATTATGTTCGATGTTATTTATGTTTTTGTCATCCCGTACAAAGTTTAATTGAATTATTTATTTTAAATTAAATCTGATTTCATTAAAATTGGACAATATACAAAACTTGATAAATTAACGTAATATATTATTCTTAACATTATACATATTTACCTATATTATAAAACTAAAAGAATATGCAAATATAATTAAAATATCTTTTATGGTATATACTTCAAGGTAAATAATTTAATTAATATAAATATAATATTAATTTCTTCATTTCTACATATAAAAAAGAATAACTCCAAAACCTAGTCCAATTTAATGGGACAAGGACGTGTCTTCATGTATACCAAGTGACGTGATAATATGAGCAAGATTATAAACATAATTTATTTTATAAAATATCAGAAATTTAATATTTTTTTATTTTTGTAAAAATGTTCTTCCATAAAACTTTGACATTAAGTTAAATTAAGTAAAAAAATATATATTTACCACAGAGAAAGTCAAAGTTAGATTTTTTTTCTTTTTTATTTTGTTGACCGACTGCGTAAGATTATATTTTAAATCTCATTAGGGTTTTCAAGATCGGGTGGCTTAGACTCTATTCTGTTGTTGCGTCTTTGACTATTATATAAGAGTTCATACTTTCACGAATAATTATTTAATTAATATATTAAAATTCTTTCACGAAAGTATTTCATTGTTGTATTTGTAATGTAATTTTATACAAATTATCTATTATATTTCTTTAAGTTTTTCCCATCTTAAAAATTTAAAAATAACATATAAAAAAACAAAATTTCCTTTAAAAAGTGAAGGAAAATATGTTTTATATTTCAATATTTCTAGTCAATATGTGTCTTTTATTGACTGGAAAATATTGTTAAGAGAAAAAATGTGAGGACTTGGTCATTCTTGACTGAAGAAATACCCTGGATTAAATAATTATTATCTCTTAACGAAGTCAAAGTTTCCTTATTTTTTTATTTTGATAAGATATTTGTAGTAGGTATTTGAATTTAACCTCGTATGGTACCTGTATAAACTATAAACTGTTTGCACACAGATATGTCAGGTTTGGTTTGGCATAAATACAAGTTGGATATTTTATGGATGCAAACTCTTTAACTCAGGTTCACACAGCTTCTATATCACCTACCTTTGTGATACAGACAAAATATATATAAAATTGTATCTTTCCTATTTGTTCACTATTTATGAATTAACTTATGTGACCAGATCTTCAAATTTTAGGTTGAAATATTTAATTTATTTTAATTTATTGTTTATTATTTGTGATTTTTAGCATTGCAAACAAAGTAGATAAATATTTAAAGAATAAAATGTTGAATAACCAACTATTGTGAATGAAATCAAGTACTATCAGTGAATAGGTTGATATTGTTTATGCAGTTTATATTGTGGGAAACGTGTTTTTTTTCATTACGAGAGTATAAGTAATTATCATCTCTTTATTTGATGCTGATGCTTTAACATGTTATAAATATCTGGATTTGTGTGGTATAACTGTAATTCATTACATCAATTTCTAAAAAAATATATATATAATTAAAAATCATTTCAATATATTGAATTGTTAGGAATAGAATTTAATATATTGATTTGTTTTGTTTTTTAAATATAAATTATGGAATAGTTTATAAAACATGTCTTTTTATTCATAAAAAGAAATGTGTTTAGTGATTCTTAAGATCAATTTTGATTAGAGTGTTTAATCTCTTAATATTAATTTTAAAATTTATTTTTACGAGATAAATGGAAATATTTATTTGATGATATAGATCTTAATATGTGGATTATTTATATGTGATATTTAATGTTAGAATATTTATTAAAAATATGAAGAATCGGTCATTAATAAATATTATTGATTTTCATTTATTAGAATTTTATAGTTATTAAGTCAAACTTTGGGATAAGGAAAAAAATGTGATTATTTGTATATTGAGGTGGTTAATGTTGTTGTTGGTAATGACTTTAAATTATCTATCTTTTCTAAGAGATGATATTATTGTTCTTAATAATGACTTTTATCGGAAAAACAATTTAAACAATATATGTAGTGGTATTGATGATTATTAACAAGTTTTTCACATATACTACATGTTTTTTTTTATGGTGACTTAGCTCACCCATTTAGTTTGAATCTTTCAACTTTTTCTTTTCTAAGTTGTTTATTATGGATAAAAACTTGTCATGTCATAAGCATAAAAATGTGAATATTGTATAATTTAATCTCCCTTTATTGCTCTCATCGCAGTTCCAAATAATATAATAATAGTTATAGGTTTGTTGCTTGTGGAAATAATTCCTTGTAAGGTGTTGGTAGTATGTAGAATTTGATTTCTAAAATGTGAGCGGATATATTATGAGAGAAGACTTTTAAATCATCCCGTTTGTCTGGTAGATTGCCTAAAAATATTTTTGTAGTAGTTGGAAAAACCAACTGAAATAAATTATGGTTATGTTAGGATTAAGTTTGAGGCCACAAGGGTTTCGGTTTAGTCCTTTTAGTTTACACTTAATTTTTGTTAGTTTTTGTCATGTGAGACCGCAATGGAATGCTTGAACGGTGTAGGTTATTAAGGTGTTTTTTCTAAATTTTAAAAAAAAGTATAAACTTACACATTACTATTAATATAATATACATTACTATTAATATAATATATAAATAGGTACAATCCTCACTTCTTATATATTATAAAATTTAATTATAGATAAACTCAATTATTAAGAATATGAGACTGCTTAAATGATAAATTCTTTTCCATTTTAAAAAACAAGAAGTCTCAATCATTGAATCAAAAGATACACTATTAACATTAATATATAATTGTTTTGTTATTTATAGATGTACACTCAGATGGTGTTACAACTTAAAAACTCATGAAAATTTGAAAAACTATTAATATATATATATATATATATATATATATATATATATAGTTATATGTTTCACTCATAATATAATCATATAAATTAATACATTAGATTATACAAATTTTAAGATTGTTATAAAATAATTGTCCTATTATATCAAATTGAAAATACATTTTTAACATGTTTCAGAAGAAGTCGAGCGTAACAAATTATAATACTTTACTTATTAAATTGTCATCTGTTAAAAAGTTACAAGTTAAATAAATTATCTTTTAACAATGATGATTATATATAATAATAATAATAAATCCTAGTTAAAACTAATAGTTAAAAAAAACTACTTATACCATTAGTATTATTGGCAACCAAAAATATACAGGAAAGTCGAACTTTATACTAGAAGTAAACTATGTGGATAAAAGAATAATTTGCAAATGTTTCTTATTTAATACGTACAAGGAAATTTTACGAGTAAGAAAAATTGTTAGTATGTTTTATGGTTACAACATAGTGCGATTTTTCATGTTAGAAATGGACTTTTTTCCAATATTTTAAACTTAACTTATAAGAAAAACTTTAATCATATTTTGTGGTTGTAGTTTAGTATTTTGAGAAAGTTAGAAAACAAAAACAAAATTAATAACTATACATATGAAAGAATTGCGCATAGATATTTTATTGGTTTCTACCAATCCAACTTTTGTCGACATTTCAAATAATATAAAAGCAAATGACTCTAAAACCTAGTCCTATTAATGAGACAAAAGCTAGTCAGGTGGGTTGTCCCTCCCAATGGAGAACTTTCAAAATTCTAACAAGTGGCAGTATTATTCAATTTATATTTGTAATTTATTTTTAAAACAGTGATAAATAACACAAAACTAAAATTTCATCAAAATTTTATTTTTCCTTTTCTATTTTCTAAAAGTATTAATCCATAAAACTTTAAAACTAATCGTTAAATTAAGTAAAAATTTCCCAGAGCGAGAGATAATGTCAAATTTAGATAATTTGTGAAATTATTTTTTAAACTTTGCGGCGATTTTCCTTGGTTCTTATTCTTCAAAAGAGATCCGATGGCTCTGACTTCTTTTTCAGTGGCGGCGGATAGGATTCTTTCTTATGCTTCTTCAAATTTAAGTATGCAAATTATTATAGTCTAAAAATAGTTGCAATTGATTTTAATTAATTAATGTTAAATTATTTTTTGACATAAAACTAATGTCAAATTATTAAATATGACTAAACTCGTTGGTAGTTTAGTTTGCGAGCTATATAATTAAAGTCTTGATAGATGATCTTTTAAATGCAAACATAACTATGTGATGCTTCAAATTTATTTATCTAACCACAATTCAGCGAATGCAAGGGGTGATTAATCTAATGTTAGACAATTATAATTTAATTTAGAAAAATTAGAAGGATAAAATATAAACAGTAGTATTTACTATTTTCTATTCGACTTAAAAGCACAATACGTGCTTAAAATAAACATAAATGAGAAATATAATAAAAATAATAATAATTTAAGTTAACCTGGGTTGAAACATACAAATTACTGTTCTAGAAGATAAAACATTTTCACCATACTGATGTATTAGTATAACGTAATGTTATTCTCCCAAAAATACGTTAACTCCGTTGAATTAATTTTATGAACAGAAAGATTCTCAATCTTGCAATCACGTTAATTCCGTTAAATTATTTTTCAGTAACAACAAATTTATAGTAAATATATGATGTTGTTGTATATACCTAATGTTCCATTTACATTATCTATGCCCGTAGAGATTATATAATTATATACATAGATTTATTATAGTCCATATATATATATGCATTTCTTACTATTTAAATATTGTTTAGACTTTTCAGTTAACCAAACAAACACTGTTAATTAATGACAAACTTATGAATATGATGACCATAAATCTCATTTTGCCTGTACATTCATGAAACACGTGTTTCACAACAAATTTAATACTATTAGCATGAAAATAAGTAACATATTGGAACAAATATAAGTTTTCTCAATAATCTATAAAGTCAAACAAGTTAAGAAGAATAAGTAAATGACACAACTCATTATTTAGACTCCAAAAATAATTTTCAAGTTTAAAATTACTTTTTGTATTCTCTTGAGATATAAGGACACGACTCAGAAATATACATCAATAAAAACTAAACGACAATTATTCACACAAGTAACTAGACAAGTCAAATCATTTCCCCAAATATAATTAAACAAAAGGAACAATTTCCTACCAAATCAAAAAGAATTTTTTAATGCTTAATAAGAATCCAATAAAACATTAAGGTTAGGAAAAGGAAACACTACACCAAATGTGGATGACCAAAACTAATATGTGAATACATCATCATTTCCAATCAATAGTACAAGAATATTTTCTTTACCACTTGAATACCAACCATCTTCTCCTCCTCAAGTCTTCTTCTTTTTCACATGGACAGATTTTTGGTGAAGTAAAAACACTTTTTCTAAATAAGTATTTTAATGATAAATTTTGCATGTACACTCATTTCATGTACCATAAATAAATTTATTGTTTAAAGTTTTGTATTTTGATACAAATAATTTACAACCTATTTTATTGTATTTGTTTGAGTTTGAGTCTATGATAAAGATGAAATACTAATTCAGAAAACATATTAGCTTTTAAAAAATGTAAACGAAAAAAAAAATATTTCTACAATATTATTTTTATACAATAAACAAGAATTGTATATTCTGATATTACCTAGTATAATAACAAATAAATAAAATCTGTTGACTTTCTTGAAGGATTCAATGCATGTGGTGTGTGATTCACAAGATTTTAGAATCTGTGAAGAGTTTAATGTTGTGGTGCAGTGGGTGCATGGACGGCGTGTGAAGCAGAAAGATGTTGACTGAGGATAATGGAAACATGTATAAAGAGGAATTCGTGGAAACAAATTAGTTTTCGAGACAGTCCAAGAGAGAGAGAGAGTAGAGCCGTACGAGGTTGGAACATATGGCCACCCCACTCTGCTGCACTCCTCTGATTGTGACACGCACACTTCCTGTTCCTCGCCTTCATTTATTCACCGTAACCAAACCATATCAGGTCTCAACTATTCAAAACTTCTATAAACTATTTCAGATTCACTTTTAAACCTCAATATTTGTATCATCATTCATCAACTTCTAATATAAATTTAATCCGAGTTTAATATAGGAGTCAGTAATACTATGGCTCTATAAACTGAGAATGCTGGATGAAAAGGACAAAACTGATTCATGACTAACACAGCAACCATTCTAGGATGAAGATAGAGAATCTCACACCATGGTAATGGTTATGTATTTGCCACTTTGGTCTCATTATCGCCTTTCACTCTCTTCAACTTAATCCAATAAACCATAAGGTAGAGTGCCAACAATTTCAACACGACTCTCAGAATCATCATTTTCATTTTTTTTTAAATTATTAAAAAGACATTATTATCACAAACATCAAACAAGTATTTGTACAGAATAAATGATTATACTGTTATTATATAAAACTATATACTTTTTTTAGTTATAGAGATTTTTTATTGTTATTTATTAATCTAAATATAAGTTTGTTTTTTTTTATAATAAGTTTGTTTAATTTATTTTGTTGTCCTTTTTAAACACAATTGACCCTCGTATTAAAAGTAGTGTAGAAACAATATTCTAGTAGTTAAATTTGACTATCTTTTATCCATTATCAGAAATGTTTCACTCATTAAATTAATTTTAATAATTTATTAAAATTATTATGAGACATCACGAGTAAGATTGTGTCAGTACTCTCTAAATAATAAAATTAATAATAAATAATTAATTAATAAATCTATATTTTTTGTGATCCATTTTAATTACACATACATTATCATTATTTACACTTTTTTTTTTATTATAAATATTTATTCTATTATCAATTTATCATTTTGTATGTTTGTATATTCGTATGGATTTTTATGTATATATATATATTTTTTTTTTCTTTTTTATTTTACTAATTCTATTACTCATCTTAACTACTGAAGTAAAATTGTGTGTACCAAATTTTAAAAAAAAAAATGTATGTATGAGCTTAAAAAATGTATGTATGAGCTGGCTCCAAAATAATTTTTCAGGAGCTCATAATAACTTTCCCATCATAATAAAAGCTTTTGGCTTTTCAACTCCAAATGTCAACTGTAGCAAGACAACGAAAACAAAACAAAATAATAGAGATGTTTGTGGATTATACAGGGTCATCAGTCACATTTCACTAGATGCTTCTCCTAGATTTGTCTGAGGGGATGGAGAAGAAGATGAAGTTCACCATTCCAAATAATTTGATCTATCATTGTCCAAACTGAGTGAAAGGTAAACTTCAAGACAAGTCATAAAACTAATCCTTAATTCAAAGTTTAATTGTAGTTAGAGTTTATAACTCCTTTTTAGGGTATGTTATACCTCAAAATCATACTCAAATATTGTTTGGCAAGTTCAGTTTGTATTTGCCAACTACTTGCACTAATTATAATATTCTTTATGACACTTTTATAGTCCTCTTGTGTTAACTATAAATAAAAATTATTTCTTGTTAAAAAAAGAAGCTAACTCAATTTTAATAGATAAAAAAAATTACATGTACTTATATCATGTCATAGAATAAATATTAAATTTAACCTAATTTTATAAAATCAATTTATAAAATAATATTTTTACTTTATATTGTCATTTCCTTATTTCTTTAATCATCTTGAAATCTCAATCTAAATTTTTATAGGAACTCTAATTAAAACCATCTATTTCTTTCCTTCATAAATAAGACAATCCTTTCCAAATCCAATGGGAATTGATGCTAACATATTTTTCAGTCTTCACAAGAAATCTTAATAATTGGCATAACACCATGAAAGAAACTTTTTTTAGTGCCAAATAACAACGAATATATATATGTTAACTTGAGTAACAGGACCAGGGAAAGCGAATGGTATATTATTTGACGGCAAAATATTGTCTGTTTTTTGCGTAAGAATCTCAGTATTGAAAAAAAGGAATCTTTTTTATTGTGTATGACAAGGGTGGTTTTGTTTATTTTTTAAATCATTATGTATAATTAGTGTTGACACAACTTTTTATTAAAAAAAGTATTATAAATGTAAAGCTGATAAAAATATATATTTATAATTTATACTTCAAAAACTTGCCACCAACATTTTTTAACTAAAATATCTCCTTCATTACACCTCTTGTCTCAATGAATATCTGAATGTGAGTTGATACTGTTTAGGTATATGAAATATGAAAAAATATGACAAAAGAAAGATTAAAAAAATGGTAATATTTATAAAATAAAATGCTAAATAAATTATAATTTATATACTGAATATAACTTATGATTCATAATAAACATAAAAGTTGGGTTTTATATATCTCAGTATTACACATATATTAAAAAATATAACTAATATATGTATAATAATTTTAAATAAAACATATAGGCAGTTTAGATTTAAGAGAAAGGTAGCAAATTTAGAAAATAAAAATAAAAATAAATGGAGTATACAGGTAACTGAGTTTTGTTATTAAGGATGGAAATAAATATGAATTAATTTTTAAAATTAATTAAAAATAATATTGAAATGAAAAATAAACACTAAATTAAATATTTTGAAAATTAATTTGTGACACATGGTGTAAATTAAATAAGACACGTTTTTCCTCTAAGATTGAGAATTTAAATGTATGTTATAATAATTAATAATTGTCTTATAATAAAAGACAAAAATAAAAAAAATAAAAAATATATACATACATACATTGTTAACTGATCTAATATCATTGCATGAGTTTAATATAGCTTATTTAATATCAAATTACAACAAATTCTTCCTATGCACACTTAATAACTTGAAAAGAAAAAAAAAAAAGGTAAATTTATCAAATTTTTTCAAACAATTTTAACAAAATACACTAATATATAAACAAGAATGGTTTATATTACAAGTTAGGGTAATATTGCATAAGAACAATTTCTTTTAAGGTGAAAAAGACAAAAACTAATTTATAGTCAGATTTTTTTAAAGGTGGCCGCTGCAAAAAAGAACGGACTCAACTAGGCTCAAGATAGCTTTCAGCACCATTGTTTTTATTTAAGTGTCCTTGTTTTTAATCTTAGACAAAGGAAAAAAATTGTTTGTACAGTACTAAATAACCAAAAATTTCTCTTTTTTTTTGTCTTGGTAAGACCACCGAAAGCGAGTGAATGAGATCGAAAGGTGAGCTGGAGTAAGCTCACGTTCTTATCCATAAATAAAATTGAACATGCAAACGTAAAAGAAATACTAAAAACAATTGATGCCTATAAAGTGTTTGATACTTTTTCCTTATTATGAGTGCCATAAATGAATGTAATTGGGGAAGCAGTGTTGGTTGAGCCTTGTCAGAAAAATGTCCATTGAAAGATAAATCACCCTGCTCAAGATTTTTCTTGGTAGAAACAATTCTCTGGTATTGGAGTGACCACCTTATCCTTTAAAAGCTCTGTTAAAATTAGGTGTGCTCTCGATTCTGCAGTAAAAAAAAAAAGTTTAAACCATAGTAACATACAAAAAAGGGTCTTTACTTGGAAAGAGTGGCTGGTCCATTATCTGATATTGTATCTATATGTGGTGCCCACGTCATCTGCAGCAGATGTGGATACTGATACAATTGGTGCTTCAGGATATGGTGAAGTGGGAGGGTTCAACTCAGGATATCTGCATCAGGTAACAAGCATAACAAGAAAGAAATTCATCAAGAGTTCATCAATCTACAATGAATCATAGCAAGTTAATTTTGCACTTGCCTATAACATACTTACCTAGCTTGAAAATTAACACACTAAGCTTGCAATGCTTAGAAAAAATGAAATTCATTTGGTTTTATTTACTAGTACTATGATACTCTTGCTTGAAAAAAAAAAGTTAGCATTATTGACGTGTGTTTGACACCAGACCCCCAAACAATGTTTTTTGTTGACAGTGCTACATTATGGTTTCCTTGAAAACATCAATACGCGGCTGTATTTCAGGTCCCTATGACAGTCCACTGGGGCCAGTATTGCTTCTTGTGCCTTCCTTTTTCAAAAGGGTGCTCTCTAAAACAAACCTCAAGCAGAATTAGGCAATCCATTAAACTACTTTATGGTCTTAATATGTGAATAATCACTAGTGTTTAACTACAAACTACAACTATGAAATTGTTGCACACAGCTAGGACATGAGAAAGTTTTCATATTCACTTGAGCATATAGCTTCAGGGAGGACAATTATGAAGTTATTTACTTTTGCAACAGTTGCTGCAAGATAGAGAGAACAAACAATTTGCGTTTCTGTGTTTTCAACTTTTAGTACAATGTGAATTAATCATTAACTGATTAGGCCAGACTGGTTTCAGTGTTAGTGTTTGTTTTAGTGTTCAAGATTAAGGCTTAACAAAATTTGACCCATTCACTGATAACAATTTAAAGCTTCTCTATAGATGGGCTAAAACTCCAAAACAATCTGTTATTCAGAACAGCACATGATTATTCCATAACTTTCTTTTACCTTGATCCCTCCACTAGTACTTGCAAAACCAAACTTCAATTTTGTTCAATACTGTGCGTGCACATATTTATAAAGCATGTCTATTTTACACAAGATATTAGTCATAATTTTTTTAAGTAATTAGTTATCTTATCACGCTACCTAAACTATTTTTCAATTAATCAAGAAACATATTTTGGCAGAGGGAAGAAGCAGCATTTATCACCTGAAGCTTGAGCTCTGGTACATATATAAGTTCTGTAATACACATAAGAGTTTCAAAACCTAAAAATATAAAGGTGCAAAGTCATTTTGCTATCTATATAAAAGTGCATAGAGAAAGTATAGAAGTGCTTAAAGAATGCGTCTAAAACATGTAGAAACAAAAATTTATGCACAAGACCAAGCCCAACCGAAAGAAAAATAAATAAAATCAAAAGCCATTTCAAGCAAATAGACAAAAACCCAATTAAATCGAAACATCCAAGAACACTCATTTTGATTTATCCAAATCATTATCTAGTTCAAAATAAATATAAATCATCAAACACCTATAAGGCAATTTGTACTCAAATCAAACATTCTAAAAACTTAAAAATATAGATTTAAACTTAATAAAGCACAATCTGTTCACTTTTTTTTTTAATTATACCTCATTTGACTTAGCCATTACAAATGTTCAAAATCAATAATATATTTATATAAATCAAACCAACTAACTAAATCAAGTAGGTTACTTTCAATATTTCAACATTTATACCATCACAAGTAGAATGTAAATATAGTTTAAGATAACTCCTCTTATCTGGAAATTACTTCTATTCTGAACAATTGTTAGGGATGGTTGAAAAAACACCAAAATTCCATATATTTAGAAAAATATAACCAATTAAAGTCAACAATTAAACTAGTTAAGGAGATTATTTTTCTCAAATAACCAATCTAATAATAAGTTTTAAGTAAAAAAAATTAAGAGATTTTTGAAGTGTTACTTTAAAATGAAACATGATCAATTCTAAAAACTCCAAAACACTTATATTACATATCTGATTTAACAAAAATTGAGAAATGAAGTAAGAAATTTAGAACAACGGGAGGGAGGGAAGGGGAGTTAGAGAAATAAAGGACAAAGAAACAAATGGAATTAAAAAAGAAGTGGGCTTTGGCCCATGTGTTACAAGGATACCTCATGAAAGGGGAAATGTTAGCATGGGAAAGAGTCAAAATTATTTTTAAACAATATCATTAACTTATTTTAATTTAGATCATGTCAGTTTAAAGATAGCAATATAAAATTATAAAGAATTATTTATTTGACTAAAATTGGATTTAACAATAAAATAAGAAGTCTTTTATGTCAAACAATTATTATCAATAATCTATAAAGATTATGGAAAATTTTCTAGACTCACAAATATATGGAAAAGGCTGCTGTAAAACCAGCCACTTTCTCCCTACACTGTGTATGCCAGAGTAGTAATATTGCCTATATAACAGATATCAAAATATCATGCAGAAAAACTGTGTTACTCCTTCTGAACAAGTTATAAGGATTAAAGAATAGCCAATTTATTTTTTCTTCAACAACACTCTTGTCCCTTTTTGTAATTTAAATTTCCTGTGTTGCAATTTACATAAAATAAGAAAAAAGTATCACTTTTCTTGTTCATTTTGTTTAATTTCATCACAACATTGTTATTTCTGAATAAATTGGGCTAATTTTGTAACACTATTGGTGAATATATGTGACAACTTTTCTGTAACCTTCTTGTTTCTATGTAGATGGATATAATAACTTTAGGCATTAGATTTTTTCAAACCACATAATTGAGAAAAGAAAAGGGTTATGGTGTTGTTGTGAAATCTATGTGATGATACCTCAAGGAGTCACAGTTGTGGGGCAGGGGCAGAGATATCATATCCACAGAGAATAGAGGATGGCATTGGTGCCAGTGAGAGAAGATAGCAATGGATAACATGATCAAAACTAAACTTCACAAATCCCCTTCTCATTTTCAATCCTCCAAATCCTTCTACCTGTGCCTATGGAGGCCTTCTCCGTCACCCTAACCACCATCCCCTCCTCTTTGTCACATAGAGGGGCCACTGAGAAAGCTTGTGCCCATGTTAACCTTTCCCATTTCACAAGGTACCCTTGTACCACAAGGTCAACAAAACACAAAATTCGTTGCACCAGAACTCAAGCTTCAGGTGATAAATGTTGCTCCTTTTCTCTCACAAAATATGTTTTTTAATTTGGAATATAAGTTTTTTGTTAGGCAGAAGTTACTTAATTTTGTTCCAATTCAATCAATTTTAGACTGAGAATCAATTCATAAACCTGAGATCAAACATGTAAACTTTAATCTGAAATAATTTTTTTTTTTTTTTTTTTTTTTTTTTTTTTTTTTTTTTTTTTTTTTTTTTTTTTTTTTTTTTTTTTTTTTTTTTTTTTTATTTTTTTTTATTTTTTTTTTTT
>Ga0099825_1002571_pt1 | contig 24127 bp, 11 predicted proteins | sample SiratroredBW_FD_76838 | JGI IMG/M metagenome (GOLD analysis project Ga0099825, IMG submission 76838) | Root nodule microbial communities of legume samples collected from California, USA - Siratro red BW | ecosystem: Host-associated > Plants > Roots > Nodule | place: USA: California | collected... | reverse complement strand
GTTTCTTCTATATTGTGAATGACTGGGATTCTGTTGAGCATATCATAACTATAATGTGATTTATTCAAGACAGGCACTGCATTCGTTGTAACTTATCCAGTCAATAATGCTGTTGATAAAGAAGGTAATGGAACAACAAAGGCAGTTGCTTGGGAGAAGACCTTTATTCAGCTGGTGAAGGTTAGTATCCTGTATATGGGCTGCAGTTGGGCACACTAGTGCAACCTAGTTAGTCAACAGTGAACTGTATATTTTAAAGCTTTGGTTGCCAATTTGCATCAGCAGAAAATAACTGCTTTAGGTTGCTGCAATTTCATCCATTCCTAGGAAATACTTTATCCGTGTATGATTCCCAATGAGTATTAGTGTTCACACTTGTAGTTTAATTTACACATTCCATAACTGGGTCCAAGGTCTTCCTTTGTGGAAAGTACAAAGGTGCATTAAATGTTTTAGCAATCTGCTTGTTTGTCCTTTGTGATATTATATGGTCATGTATAATGGAATCAGGCTATTACTATTTCGATAACTCATCCTAGTTTTCCTGATATCCTGCATCTATGGTCTCCTTTATGACAGGATGAACTGTTACCAATGGTACAATCAAGAAATTTGACACTGGCTTTTTCATCTGAAAGCTCTGTTGAAGAAGAGTTGAAAAGAGAAAGTACTGCAGATGGTATTACTATATTGGTAATATTATGCTTTCTATTGTTGACACATGCTGGTCCTAAGTACTTGAATTTTTCTTTTGCGTGAGGCATGATTATGGATTTATCTGAACAAGCTCTAAGCCATGTATTTCCAAAATTAATATTTTCCTTTTGTAGGTTTAATTTGGTTAATTTCTGTGTACCTTGTTTTATTGCAGGTTGGCTATCTTGTGATGTTTGCTTATATATCTCTTACTTTAGGGGATACACTGCACCTTCATTTTTCTATACTTCTTCGAAGGTGTTGTCTCAACCACAATATAGCAAGTGGAGACAGAGATCAACGTGCCAAGGAAGCTTTGAGTACAATGGGCTCTTCAGTGTTCAGGTGATTTTGTGCTAGGTTTTTTTGAATTGTTCAATTTCTTGAATTGCACTGTCCTTCAGTGTAACTAGTGAAGGAAATAAATCAAATAACGAACACATTCTTGAGTCTAGACTCATGGACTAGATGCAGTGATCCTTTTTTACAAAATCGTGCATAGTTTATTCCTTCCAGTTTGCTTCTCAACATATTTGCATGATAAACTTGTGCTGTCTGCAACACCTATTTCACGGGGATTGTGCTACATCAGCATCTGCATCCTCATATTGTTGTCTTAAATTTGTCTGCTGTATTTTTTTTCTTCTGTCCAAGATTTACTTCTTCATGCAATTGCAGTGGCATCACGCTAACAAAGGTGGTTGGAGTTATTGTTCCTTGCTTCTCAAGAACAGAAGTATTTGTGGTATGATGAATTTATGTCCTGACTGCTATATTTTCTATTACTTTTCTTTTTGTGTATGTTATAATTGCTATAACTAACCTTTTCATTTTGCAGATTTATTACTTTCGGATGTACTTGTCGTTGGTGCTTATTGGTTTCTTGCACGGACTACTGTTTACTAAAATTGAAAGGATACCGACGCCTGAATTGATTCGTTCTTTTCTAAAGCATGGAGCTTTATCACTACTTAGCTATTGTCCTTTACTTCTCTAAATTGCAACGAGTGCTCTAGATGATCTAAATCCATTTTGTAAGGACCAATTTTATTCTTGATGGACGCCAAGCGCTGGGTGTGAAATTAACAACCAAGAAATGTTCCCCAACTCCTAAGATAACCTAAAAAATAACACTTAACATTTCTGTCAGAAAATCGAGGTTATGTAATAAGAGAGAAACATCACAATAGCAAAAGGATAGCTAAACAAGTTACCCAAAATCCCCCTTTTTCCCCACTTCCACTGTTCTTAAATCATGTAATCTTCACGTAGTCACCCCACTTTCTGTTAGGCATCTTCTCTCTCTCTCACTCCTACGTGTGTCCGTTCTGTTATTCTAGCAGAAAATCCTTTGTATATAAGTTTGAAATGGACTTCATTAGAAGGTGTGAAACAGGGACTGACAACCGTATTTCCTTTTCGGCGTCAGCTGTTGTGCTATTTTTTTTTTCTCCTTGAATTTGATAAAATATTTAATTCATTCTTACAGTGTACATCTCTGAGCGTATCTTAAAGTACAAACATGATTCTATGATTTACGTGTATGATTATGCAACATATAATTCGGCCTTTCCATCAATGAATAGACTCATGAACTCTTCACCATCAACAGTTTCTTTTTCTATGAGAAGTTGAGCAAGCTTGTGAAGGATGTCAATGTGAGTTGTGATAATATTTGTTGCCCTAGAATATGCTCTCTCTACCAGTTCCCTTACTTCCGCATCCACTACATCGGCAGTTGCCATGGAGTAATCCTTTTGCGTTGACATCTGCATTACAATCATTTGAAAAGATGAGGCATATATTCTTGTTCCAGAATCAAGAACACGGTAAAGGCGTCAAACTATTTAAGGTCACGGCCTACCTGTTGACCCAAGAATGGATTTCCTCCAGGTCCACCAATAGCAACTTGTCCAATTTTTTTGCTGAATCCAAATCTCTCAACCATTTGCCTTGCCACTCGTGAAACTTGCATGAAGTCATTTGAGGCTCCAGTGGTGACGTTTTCCCGGCCAAAAATAACCTCTTCTGCGACCCTGTTTAGCCAGAGATATGAAATTTGTCAGACAATACTCAGAGCTGAAAACTCTGAATCTCACATCCACAAGAGTCCATTAAAAAGATACAACAGGAGCAAATAAAAAGAGCAGTTTATATACAGATCACTAAGTAGGCTATTAAGCCAACTGACAACAAGTGGAGTAGCTGTGATATAAGAGTGACTACCAAACATTAAACTCCGAAATCAAACAAAGTAACAGTGCATGTTTCCTTAATTGAAAGGTGCACTAACCTTCCACCCAGAGCAACAGCCATCTGATTTTCCAAGTAGCTTCTACTGTACAATCCAGACTCGAGCCTCTCTTCACTGGGAGCGAAGAATGTGAGACCACCGGCTTGGCCACGAGGAATAATTGATATCTTGGCTACGGGGTCATATTCAGGCATTAAAGCACCAACCAAAGCATGGCCAGCCTCTGAAAATAAACATGGAAAAGTTAAAGGTTGAACACCAAAAAAAGAGCCAACACCTCCCAAACTTCAGTATTTAACATACAAAAAATACACACCGTGATATGCTACTAATTTCTTCTTCTCATCTGAGACCACGGCGTTTTTCTTTTCAGGTCCGGCTATGATCCTTTCAAGCGCATCAGATATCTCATCTTTACTTATTTCCTTTAGGTCACGCCTGGCTGCAAGAATAGCTGCTTCGTTCATCAGATTCTGCAGATCAGCTCCAGTGAATCCCGGGGTTCTCCTTGCAATTTTTTCAAAGTCAACATCCTTTGCAAGCGCCTTTCCTCTTGAATGCACCTAACAGAGAACAAGAGTTGATTATTCCAGCAGTCCAGATACAGAAATGTACAGAACGATCTACACGCATTGCACACAACGGTTGACCTACCAAAAACTCTCAAATCCACCAATCTAATTAAAAGTAGAGAAAATTTAGATGCTGAGGTGCTCTTGGTTTTTCTCCTCCAATCAAATTCAAAATTTGACATTAATAATGTTTATATAAAAATGTTGGCATCACAATCTCTTACAATTAATGAAAATCAGAAATTTATGAGTCTCATTCCTTATTTAATGATCTCTACTCATAATTTTGTATTATCCAATAAACTTTAAACAATGGTAGACACTCTTGAAAGTAGTGTGTAAGACAAATTGATGCTGGCACTCCTCTCAACTAAAAATAAGTTCGCCAAGTTATCAAAGTGAAACTCTAATCCCAATTAGATAAATATCAACAACTCACTCTGCTGAACACATTCTCTAATAATAGTTGGTTATGTTAAACAAATTTTCTACTATTATTAATGCATTGCCATGAGTCATATTGTAATTAAATGACAGCATAAAAACCAGTAAGGAACTGATATGGCTGAGGCTGACTCACCTGAAGGATCTTAACTCTGCCAGCAACATCAGGTCTATCCACAGTAACTTGCCTATCGAACCGCCCGGGCCTTAACAAAGCAGAATCAAGAACATCAGGTCTGTTAGTTGCAGCCAAAACGATGACTCCAGAATTACCAGAAAACCCATCCATCTCCGTCAGAAGCTGGTTAATGGTCTGTTCCCTCTCGTCGTTGCCACCTCCAAGCCCCGCCCCTCTCTGCCTCCCGACGGCGTCGATCTCATCAATGAAAACAATGCACGGCGCCTTATTCTTCGCTTTCTCAAACAAATCCCTCACCCTCGACGCACCAACCCCCACAAACAGCTCCACGAATTCCGAAGCCGCGCACGAGAAAAACGGCACTCCCGCTTCCCCCGCCACAGCCCTAGCCAGAAGCGTCTTCCCGGTTCCCGGTGGCCCCACCAGAAGACACCCCTTCGGAATCTTTGCACCCAGCGCAGTGTACTTATCAGGGTTCTTCAAAAAATCAACAACCTCTTGCAGCTCAAGCTTCGCTTGGTCAGCGCCCGCCACGTCAGCGAAGGTAACCCCGGTTTCCGGGACTTCCTGGAATTTGGACTTGTTCCGCCCGAAGTCCATGGGCCCGCCAAGCCCACCGGGGCCCCCGGGCCCGCCTTGGGCCCTGCGAAAGAGGAAGAACAAGCCGGCGAATGCTAGAAAGGGGAAGAGCAAGTTGCCTATGATGTTGAACAAGCCGTTAGGCGATTCGGCTTCGGCGACGGAAATGTCGACGCCGTTCATTGCGAGGATGTCGATGAGGTCAGGGTCATTGGGGACGATGACGGAGGCCCGACGGCCGTCAACGGCGGTTAGTTGGAGGGCGGAACCGTCTTTGCTGAACCTGACTCGCTCGACTTTACCCTTCTTAACGGCGTTCAGGAACTCGCTGTAGCGCCAATTGGTGCCTTCGGGGAGGTCCGAAGAGGCTTGGGGTTTGGGTGCTGTGAGAAGGTTGGAAGAGAAAGGTGAGGAGGTTGGGTTGGAGGGGTTTAATTGGCTCGGTTGCGCTTCGATTACGGGTGGAGGGGTGAGGTTGTCGGCGGCTAGGGCGTGCGGGGCGGCGGAGAGAGTGGCGGAGGAAAATATAAGGGCCGCTAGAGCAGCTTGTGAAGATGCGGAATTCAGCTTCTCCGAATTGGGTTTGTGAGTGTTGAAGATGGTTCTCTTGAAAATAAACGGTAACGGAGTGGATGGTTTTGTTGTTTTCGGGGTTGGCGGCGACACCACGACCTTCCGTCCGAGGAAGTTGGAAGAGAGCAACGCGGTGGTGGCGAAGGCCATCGTAACTGGGAACGGTTCAGTGGCTGATGCAGATACGTTTGATCTCTTCCTCTTATTCGATCTTCTAAGTTACTCTAGATTTTGGATTCAGAAAGTGTGTGTTGCTATGTATGCCACGAAGGGATGAAGAACACTGCACACTTAAAACTAAACATATATGTTGGAGGAATGAAGTGGGAAATGGAGATTTTACGGGAATGTTAGGACTGGGATTTGGCTTCTGCTACCTGGTTCTATCTATGCCATAGATTTCGGTGGTGTTTCTATCTCCAATACGTGGCCTAAACAATATCCATTTATTTTTCGACAGCTCTGTTGTCATAAACCCAGAAAAGAAAAAATAATTCAAGTGTGGTCTGGTTTTACTGGGCTTTATATAGCTCATTTTGTGACTGGGCCTGATCTATTACAATAGAAACTGGAGAGTAGCTATTTACACTCCCCCTCCTACTTATGCACTCTTCATTCTTCTTCTTAAGAAAAGATACACTCCCCTCTTTGCGCTCGCTTTTTTTTCTCTACAAAAATTGAAGCTCGTTGCACATGCATAAGCGCATCTTCGATTTCATTAATTATTTCTTCGATATTGTTTTTTCCCTCAAATATACTCGTTGTAAATAATACATCTTTTACGTCTCTATTTTTGTTTATTTCTTTAATTGTTCTGATTCAAACGAAAATCCAAAACACTATATAAAAAAAAAACACACACACAAAAAACAATACGAATATTAAGTCAACAACTTTATCCCACAATATGTATTAAAAATAAATAAAAATAATCTTTTTACCAATAATATGCCTCGATGAGGTGAAGAACTTAGATGTACAAATTTTAAAGAAGTGGAAAAGAAAGAGAAAGTATACGAGATTGAGAATTATAAAAATTAAGATAGATATTATAATACGTCAACCACAATCACAACAGTAAGAATTCATTTATCATTTTATTTATTTATTTTATAATTAAGGTGTTCATAATTATTTTTATTTATTTATTTATTAGTTTTATAACTATTTTCTTGAATAAATGTTTATAACCTCGTCTTATTTCCTTTCTTCTTCTTTTTTTTCTTACTAAATCCTAAAACAATTCAATGTTGTCACAAAATCATTAAACCATATCATATATGTAAAATTTTATTTGAGACGTAACATAATTTCGCCCTTATATTACATGAATATGATTATAAATCAACCAATAACAACATATGAATTTATAGTACATCTTCTCGTGTCAAATTGCATTTAGTCCTATTTCATCTTTAAAGTATTGTCATATTTACCGTGAAACAAATTACTATCAAAGTCAGACTAATGTTCTAAAGTTTCAATATAACTTTCTTGATTCAGTTCTTCATAAGAAAATTATTTAAGATATTTATAATGTATTAGTTCTTGATGAGATACTGTACATCAAGATTATTCAAAAATATATTAATTTTTTTATTAATTATCTTATTAATTAAGGACCTATAAATATTAATAATAACAGATATTTTATTATTATTATGATTAAAGACACTGTCCTTATTAATTTAGTCACATTTACTATGTTTATTTCATTATTATTATATTATCACTGGTCAGTGGTCATATTGGTTAAATAGTCACAATTAGCATAAAAAATGTGATCAAGGGGAGTAATTACATTAAGATTCTCCAGATTTAAAGATGTCACCCCCTTGCCCATTATTACAAATGCTTTCCCTTTACCAAACAAAAAACAAAAGTAGAATTCTACGTGGAAGTAATGAAATTACATTTTATAGTCCATAACACCCATAGACATTTTTTATTATAAAAGTAGCCCCATCATAAATCACAGTATTCACTAAACCCAAGAAAAAGATAAAGTGAGTTAACTTATCGTACCAAAGACTTTGAAAATAAGTCGTATTAACCCATACTTATTTTTTTGTAAAATTAGTTAAAATCGTTAAAAAATAACACATTAAATAAAAGAAGACAAAAAAATAGTTGGTAAAAGTACAAGGGAAAAACGTTAACCTAGTAAATCAGATATTACTTTTTGTTGCATGTCAATAATTTAAATCCGTACATGGAAATTGGGAAAAAATAAACTTATTTTTTATATTTTTTCTGATCAATCCAAACGGATTAAACCAATATTGTTACCCTGTAATATCCTTTTATGTTATGAAAATAAGAAAAAATATGAATCAATATGTTATTTTTAATATTTTGTATGATTGAATAAAGTTTCATACACGAGTTCATTGAATAGTTTGGTTAGCTTTTGTTAGGGAAACTACAATGGAATTTCGCTTGATAGTAACAAAGTATTAAAAATGAGAATATGAAAAATATAATGTACTATTATTAAGCATTTTCTAAAAACGAAGTATCTTCGTCATATTGAGGCAAAGACACGGAAAAAAGTGATGGCACAACAAAATTTGTCAAAAAAAAAATTTAAAGAAAGCTCGAAAGCAACTTTGGTAAAAGATGCCACTTCTAACATGCATGCAACTACAAGACCCTACTTGGGCTCAAAGCTATGCAAACCATTGAAAAAACTTAGTGGTGCAATTTCTTTCAAAGAAGCAAAGGCCTAAATCTTTTTTGCTTGGTTGGTTCCTAGAGTCTTCATATGTTGAAAAACAAACACTAGCCAAACAAACACTAGCCACAATTTTAATGGTAATAGATGAAGTGCCATTAAAGGCATTATTCAAACCAAACGTGGAACAGAGATTGACCGCAGAAACAATTACGAATGATAAAATTTATGAGCTTTTGGAGACAATTACTAATAATTAAGGTTGTAAGTGGGGGACATAATGTCGCACGACACATGCAGAGGTTTAGAAAAATTTAACAGCAAAAAAATACTTTATTTAACGAACGTGTTTAAGATCAGATCCATTTTTCAATGTTTAATGTCAGTTTTAATAAAATCACAGCAATTAAATAGTATATAAAAAATGAAGGTACACATTACTTCTTTTCATCTTTATTACTTAATTTACAATTATAATGACCAACTTACATTTAATCATTAAATTTTAAAAACACAGAGGTATAGATGAAAAATAATCTCTCTTACAATTATTATTGAATATTATTTTCATCTTGCCCATATATAAAATATTAATAATATAATGTCATAATATTTAACACTAAAACCCGAAATAAAAGTATAACTATATTTGATACTTCTGAAAGTGTTCGAATGACTCGTGTGTGGATTAAAAAGTATATTTCTTTATTTTCTGATAAAAAGTTTATAAAGTTAATATAATCATATTGATTCTGGACACGTACATGTATTTTGTATGGAAGTTTCGTTCTATAATGGGATTTGTCTCATTGAGACACCAAAACTCATCAGAACACAAGTGGATAAGATGCAGTTTTAAATATTTTGGAGGAGATTGTTCTACACTTTAAATTTAGAAATATAAAAAGTAAACATATTTTTATAATTATTGTGAGGCTATTAAAGTATTACTTGAAATAGTTTTGTAAGATGATTAATACGGAAATAAAAAACGTGGTATTTATCTAAAGAGACATTAAATTAAATAAAATATAAGAAATACAATACTCGTTAAATGTGATATTTAATATATTATTATAATACATTTTTTGAATTAAAAATGGTCAAGAGACTTTTTGAAATAAATAAATAAATAAATAATGAGATTTACACCTTTTCTTCAATTACCTTAAATATAAATATTTTTTCCATATAGTAATTTTTCTATAACCATTTGATCCAACTTTTATTCTTATATCTCATTTAATGATAATAAATATTATTATATAAAAGTGATTGTGTTATTTTTTATTATTTAATAAATATATAATCATACAATATTTAAAAAACAACCCTTTAACTTCCCTTTTTATCTTTCAATTATTTACTTATTATATCTTTTAAATTATATTATTTTAATACAATAAAAACTTGTGCGTACAAGTATATAAACATGATAATATTTCAGTCATAATATTCCTTTTAATATGATTTTTAGAAATATAACAATACATTTCATGATTATGGCGCTTCGGTATTTTGTCAAAAAATTCCAATAATTTAATTATATGATCTTTTTGAGTAAACTTCATACTTCATATATGTGTGTCTCGTTTTTTACATAAACAAATAGAGGTTTATGCATGCTTTTGGAAATAAAATAAAAAAGAAAGAAAAAAAGAAGAAGATAGGGATTGCTATAAAAAGAAGGGAGAAATAATCAAATTGATACTTCCATATCTAGCAGCGGTTAAAGTAGAAAGATATAACATAAATTCCTATGCACGTCTTAATTTAGAAAAATTCCACTATTCATCAATTAATTCAATTTAATACTTATTTTTTAAATAACATATTATATAATAATAAAATAATAATTTATTTCAATAATAAATAATTATATTTTACTAGTATCAGAATATCAAAACTCTTTAATTTATAATATGTAGCATTGTGCACTATAAATATTTAATGAGGTTACCGAGACAGTTTTATATAATTTCATTTTGATACCAACACGATCTCAATTGCCTATTTGAAGAACACTAGGTACTATTATTAATTAAGTAATCACTTTAACACATGATTATTAATATTGATATTAATTTTGTACAAACTACTATTAGCAAACACTTAAGTCTCAAATAATTTAAATAATTGATGGGTATCCCAAAATAAAAAGTTAAATTTTTACTTTTCCATTCCTGAAACATTACTTTACGTAATGTAAAAGACTTCCTAAATAGAAAACCAACTTTAGTGTCAAAATATTATTGCAGATATTTATCTCTCTTTAAATCAGGATCAAGCGTAAGAGTGAACCACAAATAGCTAAAACCTTTAGTTAAAACCAATATCGAAAAATTTTAGTTTGATAAAGACAAATAAATAAAGGTAAGTGATTTAATAAGGTGATACTTAACCTTCTAAAAACACAAACATTATAATTTATTATCAAGGTTAATCTTTTAGACTAGGTTAATGCTATTACTTTAAAGGTACAATTTTTGAATTTAGATTAAACTGGTGACAAATAAAATGTTTGCCATTTATTTTGAAATCTATCACCTTCAACTTTGAAGCACTAAAGTAAGACTTTTAAAGATGAATTGGAATATTCACTTTGAAATAAAATAAGCATGTGTGCGCATCCAGCTTACAAGTTTTGTTTTTTCACAACTTCCGTATGACATGGTGGTGAGTGGTTGGGACTAGATTCAGAGATTTGGGTGTTAGAAAACAGCGGTCACTCCAGTCCAAGGACTGGGTTGGTTGGTGAAGCAAATAGCAACGTCATCACCACATCATTGGAATCAAATAGAAATCATTGTTTACTTTATTTTTGGTATAACATGAAAAACAAAAACAACAAAAAATGGAGAAAACATTATGAGTTTCACTAATTCAACATATAATACTTAATATATTTTAATAAAAAATATAGATAAAATTTTAGTTTTTTTTTTTTATATATATATACCACGATTAGAGGTTGAGAGATTATGTATATCTCTAAGAACATTACTAAAAGTTAAGACAATCTTATTCTTTTTAGTTATTTCTCATTTAAATGATGTTTTAATTGTTTTTTTTCCTCTAAATCTATTTACACCACCACGTAACTTCTTAAAATTTTATCTGGTAGGAGTTATTATCATTATATTAATCTTAACAAATCATCACATTATTCTTTAAATTTAAAAAATATATAATAATCTTAATATTAAATTAAGAAAAAATATTTTAGTTAGATTTATCTGTTTTGGAGTTTTAAATTCTATTATAATTTTATTCTTAAAAGACATTTTAGAAGAACAGAAAATAAAATTTAAATTAATATTGGTCTCAACTCCTAAGCGAGGTGGAACTATTGAATATATCATTACAATTTTTTCATTTGAGAGCTAAGGGAATAAGATTTCCATAAATGACGTTAATGTTCTAACCTCAAATCTATTGAGATAACATCGATAAGATCAACGTATATAAAGTACTATCTGCTTTGAAACAAAATATCTCAAATATAAATAAAGTATTATGTGAACGAACTTAATGAAAATATATATTAAATAAAAATCTATATATGAATACATTAATTATATTATATAATATAAGAGAGATTAGTTTTCTTTTAAGAGCAATTTAGATATTCTTTTTAAGTTGCTTTTTAAAACTATTAGATTAGAAGACAGTTGATAATTGTGAAAACGGGATTAACATTTTAGATTTATTTTTCGATGAAAACCCCTGCTCTTGATTTGATTAATTTATATAATATTTTAAAACAGCTAGGAAAAATCCCAACACTTTCCCTATCTTGTATATAAGGGTGGATGCCAACATCAAACACAAGGTGTGACTTGACTCAAAAGAAGTGGTGTGGAGTGAAGAGTAAGACACAAAACACTTGCAATGATGATGGAGGAAGCAGTGGAAACAAAGGTAAGTTCCAAACTGAGGTCCGAAACCATCTCAGAGGTTTCATCATCACGTGATGATGGGGTCCCCAAAACTCCCAAAAGCCCTTTTGCATCTCGCTTCATGAGCACCCCTTTAGCCAGCCCCATGAAGAAGGCCATCGAAAACATGCATGGTTACTTGGGCGAAGTTGGTCGTTTCACCAAGCTTGACCCACAAGACGATTGGCTTCCCATCACCCAGTCCCGAAAGGGAAACGCATATTACGCTGCGTTTCATGTTCTTTCTTCAGGGATCGGATTTCAAGCCCTTCTTCTTCCCTTCGCCTTCACCACTCTTGGCTGGTCAGTTTTTCTGCCACTTATCTGTCATACAAACACATTACTGGTTTTTCTATTTTTTTCTGCTATCATTCTGCATAATTGTTTTCTTTTCCATCTCTAAGTGTTAAATAGTATTTGATGTGATGGAGTTGATGCAGGACTTGGGGAATCACGTGTCTCTGTGTGGCTTTTGCATGGCAACTCTACACGCTGTGGTTACTGATTCAGCTTCACGAATCAGACTCAGGGGTGCGCCATAGTAGGTACCTCAGACTTGCTATGACAGCATTCGGTAGGTTTAGTTTGTGTTTTGTATGTATTTATTACGTACAAAATCATATTTGCATGTGACGTGGAGAAACATATAAGTACTATAAATTAAAAAATTAAGACACCTTTGACAAACGGTTTACAAAAGTGAAAACAGAAACTTACGAATGAAGGCAAAATCGCACTCTTGGTTAATTAAATTATTGTTTATTATATTTATTAAAATAATTTTCATAAAATATTAACAAGGTTTTCATTCATAATAATTTGTGGTTGGATAAATAAAAGATTATTGATTAATTCATTAACAATTAATCACCAGCTCTTGGAATGCTCGATTAATATGAATTAGCATTTTATATAAATATTTTTTTATACCGTCCCTTAATTAATAATAACATGCATCATAGAAAATAAGTTTTAATAATTTTTTATTATGATTATATTAAAATTTACCTTAAAATTATTTCTAATTGACTAAAAATGTTTGTTTTTCTTAATATGTAAAGATGAAACTCTTAGTTTATTGAGTATAATTTGTATACATTGCCGATACAACTTTTTTTTACTATATCAACTAATTAAAGTAGTTTCTCAATAAAATATTAACACCAATCATATGAAGTACATACGTTGTTTATTCATTTAAGTAACTTTAAATCATATTATCTCCTACTACAAACAACGTTAAAGTTGAATAATGATACCGATCGTGCTTTTTTCTTTTGGTGTATGGTGCACATTCTTATCCACACTTTAGCATCATAAGCATTTAGCAAATCTTAATATTGATTTATTTAAACTATTTAGAAAAAAGTCACAAAATGCTGTCCAATGAGTATTATTTATCCTAAGGTGGATGTCAAGTGTGTATTATTTTATTTGGAGATTTAAAACAATATAACCCACCTAATTGTCATGACATGTGTTATGAAGAAATGTTAAAAGGAAAAAAAAAATATTATGTGCATCTAAAATATGCATTCCTCAAAATTTTATTATTCCTAATAATCCCACTTATAAGTAAAACTATGTCTTGTAAATAATATATGTAGTTTTTATAAATAAAAAATAAAAATATTCTCCCCCTAATCTAGTACCTGTGTTTGATCTTTACATCTGTTTTAAAAATTAATTCATTTTACAGAATTTAAATTTTTATATGATAAAATATATTGTTTGATCTCTTTTAATAATATTTTAAAATTATTTTGGTTATTTGAAATTATAAAGTTTTAACTTTCATAATATAGAAGAAATTTAAATTTTTTTAGACTCTTATTTTATCTATACGTCTCTTTACTCTATCTCAACTTTTTTTTAACTTTTTTTTGTCTTTTTCTTTTCATTCTCTTTCTCCTCTCTCCCATGTCCCTCGTTTTCAGCTTTTCATCTCTCACTTGTTTGATCTCTATTATGTCTCCTCGTTTTTCTCTTTTCTTCTCTCTATTTGTCTCTCTTTTTTTTTTCTCCTCTGACTATCTTTTGTCTATTATTATTGACTAAAAAATCAATTTATATATATATATATGAAATTATGAATATATAACATTTATTAGATGGTTAAGTACTTTCTGATATTAAAATTAGGATTATTAAATGTTTAAAATGAACTAATGTTTATTTTCGTAAGTTTAACATTAAAATATAAAAATTTCAGTGATATATTTTAAAAAATCATATAAGTAGAAAGTAAATTGTTCTATCCTTACTATAAATTGTAAGTTTAAGATTTTAAATTGGATTTTTCAAATAAAATTTAAAAATTTGAAAACCTAGCGTAATAATTAAAATTCCAAACATTTGAGATTTTAAAATTTCTCATCAACACTCCCTCTAAAAATAAAGAAACAACTGGCATCATACATAACTGTTTCATTTGCGGCTTAGATTTTATTGAATTTTTTATACACATTTTGAAATGAATTTGCTATAATAAAAGAACCAACAAAACTGTTCCTTTACGAGTGTATGAAGAAACACATGTTGGTAGCTTCAGATAAAACCTTGTTTTTTGCACTTTAACCTGCCCAATTTGTCTATTAGGTCAATTTTATGGTTGACCAGCTCTCGCAAAAGCAACTTGAAAAGTACTTTATAGAATCTTATAAAGATAGATGGTTATACTTATTGATGGTGTAATGAAGTATAATGTTGATGATATGTTGACCAAGAAAACGTGGGAAATTGACAAGAGAAAGGGCAAACGAATCTGCAGGAGTAAAGATGGGAAAAGTATTGGCACTGTTCCCAATAATGTACTTATCGGGTGGGTCGTGTGTGACACTGATCATGGTCGGTGCGAGCACAATGAAGATATTCTTTCAGACGGTGTTTGGAGCGCCATGCCCCCTCTCAACCATTGAGTGGTATTTGGTATTTACAGGCACAGCCATTTTGCTTGCCCAGTTACCAAACCTCAATTCAATTGCAGGGGTTTCCCTCATCGGAGCCATCACTGCCGTAGGTTACTGTGCTCTCATATGTATACTGTCTGTGGTCAAAGGTAGACTTGCTCATGTGTCGTATGAGCCACCAAGGGGACAATCAGACACTACCATGGTCTTTAGGGCGTGGAATGCACTAGGCATCATTGCCTTTGCTTTCCGCGGTCACAATCTTGTGCTGGAAATACAGGTACTATTTTTATGTGTGCATCCTCAAACATTTTGTTTTTGTGTAGACACGTGCTTAGTGGTCTACCCTAATTCACTTTTGTAGGGAACCATGCCTTCGGACGCTAAGCAACCTTCACGCTTGGCCATGTGGAGAGGTGTTATGTTTGCTTACCTAGTGATCGCCTTGTGTTTGTTCCCCCTTGCCATTGGAGGTTATTGGGCTTATGGAAATTTAGTGAGTGATGTTGGTAAAACGTAATGGCTTAAGTTTCTAATTATTGTTCACTTGGGATTGACCATTGACGCTATTTGATGCCAGATACCTACTAACGGAGGGATGTTAGGTGCTTTACACAAATACCACGAACATGATACGTCAAAATTCGTCATGGCTTTGACAAGCTTGTTAGTTGTTATAAACAGCCTCAGTTCCTTCCAAATCTATGCAATGCCGGTATTTGACAATCTGGAATTTAAATACACTAGCAAGAAGAACAGACCTTGCCCGCAATGGCTACGGATAGCCTTCAGGGGACTCTTCGGGTGCCTCGCATTTTTTATTGCTGTAGCGTTACCATTCTTACCGAGTTTGGCAGGTCTGATTGGAGGTGTTGCTCTACCAATAACCTTAGCTTATCCCTGTTTGATGTGGATACAGATTAAGAAACCGCAGAAATGTAGCACAAACTGGTACCTGAATTGGACCCTAGGAGTTATTGGGATGATTCTGAGTGTACTGGTTGTCGTAGGGGCCATTTGGGGCATAGTAGCACAGGGCATAGAGATCCATTTCTTCAGTCCACAGTAGAAATAAGATAGTATATTATTGTCAACCGCAACATTGGAAGTTTATTAGCAAACATTTGCAAGGGTTTCTTGGACAAGCATGCAGACCACACTAAGTCTGGGACGATGCTCCTATCAATTCAATGATGAAATCGAAAGAATACTTGACTTGTGGCTATAGGGGTCACCAGGCATTCTATTCTAATTGAGCTATATCGTCAATGAAACGGGTCAATTTGATGTAAAATATCTGGAAATAAAATGTCTTTAATATGCGGAATGCTTCAGAAAAAAAAAAAATTGATATGTGAATCTACCCATAAGTTTTCCATTTAAAATAACAAATTTGCCAGGTATTAAGTCACATAAGAAAATATTTTCACATCAACCTCCAAAGTGGAGTTAACAAGGGTTACATTCTCCATTCAAGGCCAAAACGATAAAAATTGTCTTCAAAAGCTAGCAACACTTCGCATCTACCATTTAATCACCTTGTGCACAATGTCACAGAGTCAAACCTATCCCGCACATATGTCGTCATTATACAATAACTCATCTGATGGAATTTGAACTTTCAACGTCAAGGGGTCAAAAACTCAATAGTAACTCGCAGCAGTTGCACTATGTATACAGAAACAAACAGCAAAAAGATATGCCAAATATATAGATTGCGACAAGATCCTAGCATTACTAAGCCACACTGCCTCCAACATTGATCTAGATCAATTGGATAAGATTGTGTTGATGTGAAAACATCAATTCTATACTTTAGTCAACTTGCTATAGGTGGAATCAGATGATACACAATCCAGTGATGAATGAGATGCGGGACCAATGGAAATGGTCAAGAATGGCCAAGACCTTAGCCGGTAAGGATGTATGAGAATGGGATATGCCAAAGGTCAAGACTTGATGCCGTTTTACATTGACAATGGAAGAAGCATCCTTCGTTTCTTTTTCCTTGCGAGTCTTACTTGCTTTGTAATTTTCATGCATAGAAGCAATAGGATTGTGATGCAGACTAAAATAAAAGCAAGTCGGATGTGCTTGAAGTACAGAGAGACTACGGAAAATACCAAGAAGGCTAAAATAACAAGTTCCCATATTACAAAAACCACCACATCCACCCTGCAACACACACAAAAAAAGGAAACAAAAGACATCATTATCACCATGTTATGTTATTAAACAAGCACTGACAAACACATAACCCACCTAAAAAGACTGACAAACAGATAGCATTGACGACAGATATCTCTTTTGTAAACTGTGATCATCTATTGACTATTATATCTTTATGAATTAAAGAGCAACGACTGATGATAGAAATCTTTGTATCCTCATATCCATATCCTATTATGTATTGGGGCTTCCTAGACCTAAACAAATAAGAGGATCTTATTTTCCCCTTCCCTCCTTGATGAGCGCATGAATTGAGACATGATAAAGGACCAAGACAGAGACTTAAAGCAAGAATAAGAATTGTGTATTTTGTATTGGACCTTGTTTTTGCTTCTATGTTTTCGTAATTAGAAACTTTATTTGGACATTATCTGCTATTAGACTAATTAGATACTCACTGGATGGTCCTAAACAGTAGATGAGCCTAATAGTCTTATGTCCATAGTACAGGCTTTTGCTGACTTTTGTAATTAGTTGTTGACTCATTTGAAATTGAAACTTAAAATCGTGAAAGAAATTCTCTCTTGATTTTTATCTTTAAATTGTAAATTCGAAATGGTACTCTATAAACATTCAAAAACCCTCTCTTCCCACTAATTGTATAGGTGAAACATTAATTTAATGATTGAAGTTACCTTTCCAAGCTCAACAAAAATACTGATTGATTATTATCACTAAAGATTCAAAAGCTTGGGAAAGCAAAGACATGTGCAATTAGGAATAAAAATGACGTAATGAAATTGAAAATATTTTAGAGAAGAAGAGATTCAGATTGAATAATCGTCACCTCTGATTAGCTGAATTAAAAAGAGTATACCTGGCATCCTAGCCAATTGTGTCAAAACTTGGAATTTAATCATAGAGCCTAGACAAGTATTTCGGTATATATAGTGTCAAAATCAAATTCGATATCATACCAATCTTCTCCTTCCCCTGCTCATCAAAACCCCCCAAAGTAACTACAACCTAGGCCACTTATTTTCCTTTTGTAACCAATGAATCTGCAAACTACTTGAAGCCACTTTTCCCCACCGCCTAATTTCAATACGATTTGTATCACCATAATATATCATCCTTTCAGGATTAGCGAAAATAATATGAATCAAAACCTCGTATTTCTGTCTGCATTCGTTAACTATGCTATATCATTGTTAAGAAAACCTGCCCTATTTTAGATAATAAGAGTAGGAACATACCCAAATCAAGGAATCAAACACCAATAGTACGTATGGACAAAAAACAAAAAGGTGGGTCTGGGAACAAATTGAATACTAATCCAGACAACCACGCCGAAACCAATCAACCTGTACCAGCCTACCAATTTTTATTTTTTTTACTGCAATAATTCTTCCTAATAAAATCATATTAACAAGCAACAACAATATCCATCTCAATAAAAAAAATTATAACGGGAAATAAGCCATATACTGGGAGGGGAGGGCCAAAACATTCCAGCTAAGAAAATGAAAAACGAAAAAGTTAGCCTAGCGATATTCATGATCTCGCAATCCCATGTGCACAATAATAACATGGAAATTAGAATGGGGGTTTGATTAATAACAGGGCAAGGATTCATAATTTGAAGAAAAAAAATTACAAAACTGAAATAAGAATTGGGTAGGGCATACATACCTGGAAGTGGTGATGTTTGAAGAAGTGGAGGAGAAGAACGAGACAGAGGCCCAATCATGCTTGGATCGAATCTGATACTCGCGCAGCTGTTCGGCCAGATTCGATCGAGTTATCATGGTAGCCTCTCTCTCTCTCTGGTTCTCCCTCTGTCTCTTCCTCTCTCGCTTTCTCTTTGTCTCTCTCTCTCCCCTCTTAAACCACAAACTCTGATTCTCTCTCTAAAACGAAAACGTCGACTTTTTCAGAGCCAGAAACGAATTCGATTGTAGTTAGAGCGAACCAATCATGTATTCCATTTGTTTTAGTTTTACGCTTTGGGCTTTTAAATTGCCCGCTACAAGCCCAATCCGTAAGCCTATAATTAGTTTCTTTAGGTCTTCCGCGGCATATTTTATTCACGATCTTCTCTATTCTCACCCCCATTTTACTAAGTTCATCGAAATCTAAAAGAAATTGACAAAACACCCTCTACATGTTTCAGTATGTTGGTGAGAATTGCATGTGCTTGCGTTTATGAAAACATGAATGACCCTTGACTCATTTTTACCATTAAGAAACAAAAAATCGTTTTCTTTTTTATATTAAAAGCAAATATTCTCCTATCTATAAAGATTAAAACATATTTAATTTTTTCAAAACTAAAATGTTATTCAATATTAACTTTGGGAACGAACTTCTTAAAAAAAAAAAACTCATAAATCCAGTTATACATGAATTTATTTACTTTTATTTTTTAAATAAAAATGAATTAGTTATTAAATTTTTCTGAGATTTTAAAAAATAACAAAAAACAAGGTTCACTCACAAGTTATTCCGCTTCACACTCCTTGCGATTTGTATTGAGTGAAGAAAAAGGCAGAGAGATTCCGTTCTGTATCTTGGTTGTGGTGGCCATGGCTTCCTCCTCCGCTTCTCCGACACCGGGCACCGCCGCGCAGAGCTCGAAGAAAGGGTTAGGGTTTTTGTCTCACGCGATGAAACGGAAGGACAGCTTCATTCAATTGTTCGCCATGACGGGAATTCTTCTCCTCAGCATGCGATCTTTAGGGCAGAAATACAAAATCCACAACCTCGAGGAAGATATCCGCGTCCTCAGGGACGAGCACGCTTCTCTGACCGACCGCATCAGAAACATCAAGCGCGACCTCCTTCGAGAAGCTTCTCGTGACTCCTCGGGCCTCTTCGCTTCTCGCCTTAACCGCCTCTTTTCCGCAGAATAATGTTCCGTGAGTTTTTGCTACTGTTTTCGATCTCTCAACAAACAATTTCAATTGTGCCTGTGCTCTCTTATAATGAAAACTAGACTTGTCAACAATAATACTCTTTGAAGGTGTTTGTCGCTTTCCTGGAATACACTGGTATCTTATCGTATGGTAGTGATTCTTGTTGAGATTTCAAGTGTTTGCTCTTAGAGATTCATATTAACTACAATGTAATGTGAGAGTGAATAAGGAATAGAAGAGATAAACGATATCTATGTTTAGAAATTATAATCTTCCATGTAGAAACTGAGCTTAGAGAGCTTACTTTTGCTAGTTGAATTTGATGATCAGATAACTTTTCCTCTGAAATGAGGTTCAGTGATTAGAAGTTTTGAATATATGTTAAGTGACTTTGCTGAGTAATTCTTAATTTTCCTTAAAACCTGATGCGAACTATTGCTCCTTCCAGCACACCTCAACTGCAACACGTATCTTCATTGTTCAATAATTCAAGAATAAATCATCAATGTTGTCCTCAAACTATTACTTTCACTGATGCAATAAGTAATATTGGAATTAGTAAAATTTAGGGGCCAATTTGAATTTTTTTTATTATTTAGGAGGCTAGTTAATAGGATTTGGAATACGTTTTTGCACTACTTAATTAGGGACTATTGAAAAGAGAGTAAAGAGTTCAGAGATAAAATTGATGGATTACTTTACTCATAATTCAATGGCTCCACAGGTTACTTTAGCAGTTGCATAATTTATTATACATTTGGTATTGAATCCACACTCATCCACCATTTACTTTGATTGATTTTGGAAGCATTTTATGAAATCACAATTAGTTCAACCAAAGATTTGGGGGGGGGGGGCAGGTCCTTGTTCCTATATGCTTTAATTTCTTCGATGTTTGCAATCTCTCCATCTCTATATGTTCTCTGGATTTGGTTAATTCATTACCTTGGTTTATCGTTTTGTAAGTATTCTCTCCTACACAGTGGTTGATTTAACTAACATGCCAAAAATACAGTTATGATGCTATTTTGTCTGTTTTCCCTTTGCTCAATGGTTTATTTAACTAGCATGGTAATCCTTGTTTACTTAACAACCGATTTCATTCTTTCATTTACTTTGTAAAAACCTTTAAGATCAATTGTGAGCTTGTTCTTATTGGATGAGAATGGCTTCTGAAGTAAATGTAACTCATTATCACAATTTCTTTTAAATTGACCTATAAGACAATTAATAAGGTTTTATAGAATGAGTTTATGTGGACAAATTTATCTGTAAAACTCCTTCTAAGTGAGAAAAATAAAAGCAAAAATTTAAATGAAACTCTTCCTTTTATTATTTTTCTTATATTAGGAGGAATCTGTGGCGAAATTCATTCACACAGGCATGGCAATTATTTTTTAGGTTGGAACTCATGATCACGATTCTTGTTATCACAATTTTATGGATAAGGTGTTTATTCAAAATATTTCTTATAATGAGTGGAGCAACCCTCTTCCTTTTAGTTAGGCTAATTCATTCTCAATTCTAATGATATTATAGCTTATAGGCTAATTCATTCTCAATTCTAATGATATTATAGCTTATACAGTCTAATGTTACTGGTTAGGTAGATGTAGAGTAATGTCCGAAGGCTTAGAACTACATATTCTGAAATTTAATTGGTAGGAGAAATTATTTACCATCAGGTATTTTCCAAAATTTTGTTAACTAGAGACACCGATTTAGTTTATTTTTTTCTGAATTGGATGGTTTACTTTTTATTTAATTAATATATATTTTTATTTTACTTGATAACGAGTTATAAGGTCGTTTGAACCAAAACTCTGTTGATATGAAGCCTTCGGCTTGAAATGTATTTTGGATAAAGAAATTGTAAAAATTTAAATATAGGAAATTTAAAATTCTAAAAATGAATTTAATTGCTATACATTAACTACGTGAAGTATTTTACTTTATCATTCACCTAGATATTGTAATACGTAGTAAGTTTTTTACTTTTTGACGCTCCAATAAATATTTTGAAAGTTGAAACTGTGATCATTTCTTATTGATTAATAGTATAAAATTAATTATGAATTATTTTTCTTCATTTTTTTATGAAGAAATTCCTTTTAACAAATTCGCTAACCAATTATCTCAGTAAACTTCCATTGTTAGGTTAACCAATAATGAATCTTTTCATTTCCATTTTAGTTGAGGGACTTCTGCTGCCGTGTGGGGGTGGTGACAAATATGGTGGTTGCTTGGACGTAGGGATTTATAGATTAAAATTAGTTTATTTTTAGATTAATATATATATATATAAGAGAAAAGTTAAACGAGAAAAAACTAAATTAATTTTAATATTTTTTTTTTTTAGAACGATCTTATGAAAAAGTTAGTCTAAACTTACCATATATAATTTTTTTAAGAAATTATAAGGAAAAAAGCATCTGTGTTAGTCATATTTTCTTACAATTATTTTACGAATTGTACTTTTAAAAATAAATTAAGTTTGAACAAAATAAGTTATTTACCAAATTGACTTTAAAATAATATTATTCATTGATGACTAATTTTTTTTTAGGTAATTTAAAATTAGAAAAAAAAAATGTTGCATCCTCATAAGCAATGTAACTTATGAAATCTAGGATACCTAATTTGTTTTTTTTTTCCTAAGATTTACACGGCATGTGGATTTCGACTCTTGAATTGAGATTAAAAAAAAACATTAGAACTTCAAAATGATGAAAAGAATAATGTCATTACAAGAAAGATAAATATAATATGTTTTTTTGAATGTGTCTCAAAATTTAAGTTACTTTATATGTATATATATAATATTTTTTATGTATACATTTTTTTATTATATTACATTTATTTTTATTAACCAACTTTTTTTATAATTTATACAAATTTATTCACAGTATTTTATTTTATTTTTTATTTTGATAATTACTTCAATGATTACATTTTTTTTTATAACGTAAAAAAATATGGATACACGGCCTTTTCACTAGTATATGATGTTTGTAAGATTTATTAATAAAAAAAACTATTAAATAATATTTAATGGTTAAATTAATAAAAAGTAAATGAATTAATTTGATTATAATTTGAAATTATTTATTTATTTAAAATAATAAGATTTAATCATCCATTTAATTTTAATAGTTCAGTAACTATGTTTTTTACTCATTATACTTACATGATTCTTAGCATATCTGTTATTTATAATTTCTTTTGGTCAACATGAGTTTAGACAATAAAGACTAAACGGTGTATGCATAGAAACTAAATAAATTAAAGTAGTATGTATGAATTAAAATAAGCAGATTAAAATGTTATTTTCTTAAACTATAACAATTCAAATGTGTAATTAAACCTAATAAAAATACCATACAATAAGAACTCTTAAAATAAATAACTGTTACTCCAATATTTTATCTAAAGTATGCAAAAAAAACAAAATGACTTCGACAGTGAAGTTTTTAGAAAGAAAAAGAAAATGTAAGAAACTGTTAAAATAATAGTGTTCTGGGGCCTAGACCCCCCCATTTTTGTGTTATGATAAGCTGCATCAGTAATTGATATGTCCAAGCCCTCCTACCAACTTAGCTCCTCCCCTTGTCCTCCAATTCATTAATTGCCCAAGACAAAGTAGACACAAAAGAGTACAGAAGAAAGCTACAATTTAGAATCATAGTATCGACACCAACCATATTTAAACACTTATATATATATATATATATATAAGTGGACTCTTCTATCAATCTTAAGATTTAGATATAAAGATTAAAAGTCTTTTTATGGTTGAATATTATTATGCTCATTTTCTATTAATTAATTTATGATTGTTTGAATCATCTTGTTGACTATGGTAGATACTAAAAAAATTATAAGCTTACAATTAATCTGTGGAGCGTGGTGGTTTTATTGTTCTTTTTTATGAACCTTCCTTTTTACTGTGACGACGAAAAAGTATTTACAACTCTGACTAAATCTCTTCGAACTTGAGTACGCCTTCTCCTTTCTGTGCTTCCAATATTGTGAGTATGTGGTCTTCTTTCAATACTAGAAGGAAACTTAGAATTGTCATGATTGTTTAAGAGATGAAATGAGGGTAAAACTCACTAAACTTCAAATGTTTTGTCGATGTCATTATAATCATGAAGATTTATCATGAGTTAAGATAATTTTGCTAACTTTACATTCTTTTGAGAAAAAAACTGTGTCAGACTTGCACGTCGATCCAAGTTTTTCCTGACAATGAAATTGTACGATGC
>Ga0099825_1002568_pt1 | contig 24140 bp, 9 predicted proteins | sample SiratroredBW_FD_76838 | JGI IMG/M metagenome (GOLD analysis project Ga0099825, IMG submission 76838) | Root nodule microbial communities of legume samples collected from California, USA - Siratro red BW | ecosystem: Host-associated > Plants > Roots > Nodule | place: USA: California | collected... | reverse complement strand
TTTTTTTTTTTTTTTTTTTTTTTTTTTTTTTTTTTTTTTTTTTTTTTTTTTTTTTTTTTTTTTTTTTTTTTTTTTTTTTTTTTGCGTTATTTTTTTTTTTTTTTTTTTTTTTTTTAAAGCAAACGATAGATATAGTTAAAGCAGATGAAGTATGTAAAAAAGGGAAAAAGACATGTAGTTTGTGTTTGAATCTAACATAATAGAAATGGGTAGACAACACCTTTAGTACTCAAAGTGTAAAATCCATTTACATTAGTTTTAGGAAGAAGAAAATTTAAAATAAGTCTATCTTTTTATTTTGGTCTCCAAAGTTAACTATTTATTGTCACTTTAATCCTATAATGTATATCAATATAATCAGTTGTTTACAAGTTTTTGAATTTTGGACTTGAGTGTGTCAAATTGTACATAAAAATCTGTTCAATGCAGAACATTATAGTGACAGCATTTCACTGATTGGCTATTTTCAGGTACATTGAGGAAAACTATTCTAAAATTCGTGATGTGGAGCGTGAGCTTGCAAATCTCGGATTGGAGATAAAACTTACATCTGGACCAAAGAAAGCAGGTTTCTATGTATCACTGTTTTCCCCTGCAGAAATGAAGAATGTCATTGTTTCCTCTTGCATAAATTAATAGTTGTTCCTCATAGTTTTAATTAGTTAAATATGAAATAACTTTGCTTTATTTTTACATGCCATGTTTACTTTAAGCTCTGGAACATATGAGAACAAAGATAGAGGCATCAACAGAGAAAATTCGTGTGGCAAAGCTAAAGGAAGAACAGGCATATAAGGCATGTTACTTTTATGTACTGCTATTAACTATTTTTCATGCTGCTTTCATGATATTTATATTATTGAGGTATGGATGCCATGTACTCTGTATGCGGTATGTCTGTTAGCTGTGATGACTTCAGTTCTTGAGTTTACAATGGGGTCACAACGAGGCTGGAGAACAAAATGTTAAGAAGGTCTTGTGCTACTTGTAAACAGCTTGAACAATTTTTTTAAACGTTAGTCTACTTTTAAGTCTGTATGACTTATAAATGATTGGCTCATTCAGCTCATTCGTCATTCACCTGCACTACCAGGGTTAGAAAAGTGAGTGAGATAAGCTTTTACCCAATAGCTCATTTTATCACATATATTGGATGTAGCTATTTTTTCAACATTTAACTTCAACAACGGTGTGCATTTGCATATTCTTGTTTGTTCATCAATTCATTGTGTTATGATAAATAAAGAGGAATCCTCATTCTAGTTTCTAAAATTCCAAGTGTGTGTCACTTTAGTCCTTTTTTCTTACAAAATCCTCACTTTAGTTCTTGACTTTTCAAAAGTCTTTCCTTTTAGTCTTTTCTCAGTTCTTTTTCAACTGCCATTTTGCTTAAAAAGGACTAAAGTGAGTAATTTGCAAGGTTAAAGCAACATATGCTAATAAACTTAAAGGATTAAAATGGGAGTGTATATGGTAAATGAAAGACATTAGTACCTTTACCTTAACTTGTTTTCACCTTTTCTTTTGTCAACATAGTACAACTCTAGTAATATCATGTTTGGAACAACTTTTAAGGGAAATAATAGCTTTTTTTTCTCTCAGAAGCTTACTTAGGATGCAAAAATAAGTGTGATTAGTTACTCAAATTAAGTTGAACTGATCGCACTTTAAAAATAAGATTTTTGAACAATTCTTTGTCTTAATAACATGCATTAATTTCTTCTTCACTTTTTCTTTTACATATTGTTTACTTTTTCGTATGATCTCATTGGTATCTTATTTTTAAATTATAAAATTGGGCACATGAATGACTTGCAATTTAGATAAGAGGTTTACTGCCTCAACCATTTAATGGAGAAGTTGAGAATTGATCATAATAAACATTGATAAGCATCTTTATTTACCTTTTCAATTATAGTATGTTGACTGCATGTGCTGCAGGCGTGGGAATCAGCATCCAAAGCAGTGAGGGATGAAGAAGAAATAAAACAGAAATTATGTGAAGACTTAAGTAAACTGGTAAATAGATTGTTTAAAGGGCACAATATTCTAATTTTTCATCCTTTGTGTTGATATTAACAATCTTCTTTAGGTAGAAGAGAGCAATAAATCTCAGTTGTCTAGACTGGAGGAATTAAAAAGACGATTGGAAGCTATGAATCCGAACCGGGAGTCAACTAGTCTTCACAGTGTATGTTATTCCTAAGACACTCCTCATTCTCAGATCTATATAATCAATAGCTTCTACGGCATGATGTAACCGATAGCCTAATGAAATTTACAGTTGTGATTGACCTGATGTACCTTCCTTAATGCTTTCTGATCTGCCTGTCATATGATAATGTCTATTCTCTATCTTGTCAAACCGGCCTCTAAGAAATACCATTAATAAAATTTACTGGCTAAGCCATTGACAGTTGATATTCTAACTATATGTCCTAACTTTTAACCGTATAAGGTTTCCTGCTGTCAAACAGATGAAGTCTACTTTCTAAACATTTGGAGTTTTAGATTGAACTTTTGTTATCACAGTAATGGGTTGTTGGATTCAAGAGAATGTGCAGTGATTGCATGGCTTCTTATTGAAAATGTCTTTCTTTCCAGCTTCTTATTGACTGTATATGTAGATAACCTTTGTCATTTGTTTTGTTTCTGACATATGCTGCATGTCCCATTAAAAAAATCCGTATTATTCTTGTGAATGCTAACCTTGCATGTGAATTATTCTAGGCTGGGAGATCAATTTCTCTGGATAGTGCAATCCGAGATGGCTCCCCCCTTCCCAGCAAAAGGGAATCAAATGGAGGTTCGGCTGAGAATGTTCCGTACCAAAATAATGGTCAGAAAGTTCCAGTGGCCAATGAGCATAAACCGCATCCTCCTAGTGAAGGAGAAGAAAGAAATAAAAAGAAAGTTAACTTGAGAGGAAAAGGAATTGGTGCAGTGCCCAAGACCAGGTCTTCAACTCCTGACTGGACTGGTTCTGGCTTTGATGTTGATGGCAGAACCTAAGGGTACTATGGTAATGCGTTACTGCACCATATACATTTGGCTGAGAAGTCATTAAGATCTGCGCAAGGTAATAACATCTTTCAATTTTCAATTCTTTATACCCATTAACTTAGTCAATTTCTCCTATTTTGTTCACTGCTGACACAGAATGTCTAGCCTGATGATTATCTTTGCTAGACAGCTTGTTTCTACAAACTTGTGAATAGGATATTTTCATGGAAGAAAAGATCAATTCAAGTTAGATTCATCCTTCTGTTTCTCAGAGATGCAATGATGATACCTCAATTTTGATTTCTTTGTTTTGAACTGGTGGTTGACTTTCACTCGTTCTTGGCAAATGTTATGGCAATCTCATGATGAAACGATACCAACTACCTTTGCTTCATAGACATCTCTAGAGGTGCAGTGCGTGTTTGCTTCAAAGGCTTTTGAAGAAAACTTTTTAAAATGACAAAATTTTAAAATTTATCATGGTGAGGATGAAACTAATTTCAACTTTGTCAATGCAATAAGTTCGTAGTTCAATTGTTGGTTCAATGAACGTTTAGGTTTTATGTACGATTTTGATCGCATAGGGGTTTGGTTCGATTCGGTGCTAGGTCAAAAAGTAATTAGATTAAGCTTAATTATTGAATTTGATTTCCTCACCTTTTGGCTTTGCTTGGTTTCAGGGTGAAGTCATCCCAAACTTATCATTGGTTTGGTTACTAAGATTGCATACATTACATTGATCATGTCATCTCAGACTTTAATTTTAACCTCAAAATATTTTGTTGATTCATTTCGTGAAAATTTACTAAATCCACTAAATAAATGATGGACCTCACGTCATTTGTCTTTGAGGCTCTTCTGCTTAATTTTGCCTAATTTTTATGTTGTTTTTTATTATTTCCACTAAATTGGACTGACAGAGAACCTTGACAATGTTATTTTTTTGCCTGGGTCCATGTCGTTCGTCTATTTTGTAAATTCACAAATGACTTCGGTACAACCCTTTTTTCTCTGTTCATGTTGTACTTCATGACAAACACAACTCATCCAATAATGATGACACAATACATATATAAACACGGTTAAGCAACGAATTACATGATATTAAGATAAAACCAAAGAAAGTTTTTATTGAAAACACAAATTACTACATAATCTTAATTGTTTTTATAATATCTTCACATTTCATTCAATTATAGTATCTCTAATGTGTGACTCTTTGCCTATAATCATCCTTACGAATTTGAGAAAGGGAGGCATCTACGTCTTAAAATTTATCAAACCCAACTTTGTGTTCTCTCATACTAACAAATTACAAAGAAAACAAATAAAAATTAAAAAACATTAAAATGTTTTGATCAGGTTTAAAAACATTATTCTACCAATAATAATTCTTAAATTAAAAAACAGAGTGAGTTAGATGACCAAATTAAAAATTTGCTCTAAAATTTAGAATTCTACTCTACTCATTAAATTAAGGAGTAAAATGGTCCCATTTGAGACAATTTTTCAAAATATCATTGAAACTTTTTGAGGAATCCAGTCCAGGAAGAAGATGGGTATCTGCAATTGTGCAGATGGTGGGGGCAAGCCGTTTTCAGCATCAAATTTCTGATTGAATTGCGTTTCTCAGAAGAATTTACTCATTTTCTACTGACTCTGGTTCTTGCAATTATGATCATCTGCCACCTTGTCTCTCTGTCACCCAGATGCAAAGTTCCATCTTTTTTGTGTGTATCAAAAATTTAGATGAGCTAGGTTTCTTCAGTTCATCAAGGTCAAAGAAAGCTTTAAAATTCAAAAGTACTTCTGAAACTTTTTATTTATTTTCTCTATTATTAGAAAAGTTCTTATCTATAACATATTATTTATACATCAACACCTCGTTAATTCAAACAAAACTAAACTTGAATATTTAAATAATAATAAGTAAAAACATGATGGACAAGTTTATCACGCAACTAAATATAATCAATCAAGTCAAGTGTTTTTAGAAGATATTAATTATTATAAAAATTTGTGAATATTTTTATACTAATGATATAATTATCTCAAATGTAATATATTCTTATATTGATTTTAAATGCTCTCTCTTATATGATATGAGCTTTTTTCTCTTTTATTTTATTATATTATTCAAATTCATTATAGAAGTTTAAATTCTTAGTAGACTAGCTTGGTCAATACAAAATTATTGGAAAAATATTTTAAAATAACTTATTTTAAAAACTTATAAACTATGGCAACTAGTTTGTGAGTTATTTAAATTTTTCACGATTATTTTCTATATTTTAATATATTTATTTTTAAACAATAATTGTTTTTATCTATTATTACTGATTTTAATTTTATGGAGATGGTTAACTAGTGTACTATTTTATTTGTTAGATTGTTTTAATTCTTTTTATTTAGTTTAAATTAAAAAAATAACATTATAATTGAAATAACAAATATTTCATTATATAATATTATGCAAAAGGTATACACAATAATAATTATAACAAATAAATTCAATGTAACATTAGTTTAAATTAATAAATAGAAAATAATTTTGTTGAAAAAAAATAAATTTAATTTAATTAATATTCATTATATCAACTCATTTTACTCATTTAAATAAATTAACTTGTTCAAATAAAAAAGTATAAAACTTATATAAAATAAGAAGTATGAAAAAGTTCAATAAAAATTTAATTAATTTTAAATATCTAATAATAATTAGATAATAATATTTTTTGTAAAATATAAATTTTATTTATATAATAACTTTTGCAATTATATTTTTGTACGTCATTTCACATTTATCAACTGATTATCTGTTAATTTATCACATATTTTAAAATTCAATAAGTCATCTTATCAACTCAAAAGTTGTAAGTTAAAAGTTTACATCTGCTAATTAGCTTATCACTTAAAAACTAGCTTCTCATATAAATATTAGCTTATCAGTTAGTTTTGCCAAATAGAAGAATTAATCAGCTAACTTATATATGCTAATACTTATCTTTTTAATCAAATGAAACTTTAGAAAATAAATTAAGCACAGTTTCTTTCGTAAATATTTTTAGGTCAGGGGTAAGAAATTTACTTTAAAATATTTAGTTACGAAATTTGTAAAAGTATCCTTTATAGTTGAAAAAATTACCTTATTCGCTTGCATTACATTATCACTAATTAAGAAATTCCTATGTAATTAAACATAATCAATGTCATTAATTCAGAAATTTTAATGTAGTTAAATATAATAGTATAACAAGATGGGAAATTTAAAAACGAAAATTTACAACTTTTAGAGGAAAAATTGTTTTTATAACTATTTAAAAAAATGCTATAAAATATATTATTTGGATAGGAAATTTAGAAGAAAAAAATGAAATTTAGAAATTTATGAATATAATTTAATTAGTTAAAATTATACCATTTCAGTTTTCTTTTTAAAAAATAAAAATTTGAAATTTTTTAATACTTTTTCCTCTGTCAAATATATATGTCTTTTTTTTATCTTTTTATTATGCTTCGATTGGAATATATAATGTTTTAGTTTTTTTCATAGATGTTTGTTAGTTTTTCTTTAAGTTATAGTCGAACATAGTTATCTTTTGAACAGTATGTCCAAGGTAAATTAGTTTTATTTCTCAATTGACGTTGGTCAAGGTTTTTTTTTCTTTAACATCAATACTATTTTTTAATACAGTTTTTTTCTTAAGTTGGTTGAGATTATTTTTAGTTGACATTGTTTTTTTTATTGATGATGATCAAAATATAAGTTAGAGTCATTTCTTGACTAATATTAATTAAGATTTTCTCAATTAATATTAACATAACTATTTTTTACTAATATTAAGCAAAGTTCTTTATCATTACCAATGAGATACTTTTTTTAATTGATGTAAGTTTTTAACATTAACGGGAGTTATTCTTTGATTAACATTGTTGATATTATTTATTAGTTTACATAAGTGAAACTTATTTTTTCAGTTGTTTGTTTTTTTAAAGACTAATATTAGTGGAACTTTTTCTCGATATATGTCAATAATATTTTTTTCTTGGAATTTATAATAATTATTTTTTATGTTAAAAAATTATATCTAAAAAGATTTTGTTGATATCTAATTTTTTTTTATTAATGTTAATAATGTTATTTGATAGTAATTTTTATATTTAGTCCAAATTAAAATATTAAATTTGAATAAAAAAATCAATAAATTTAAATAGTCAAAGAATTTAAAAAATAAATAAATAAAATAATTAAAAATAATATACTTAAATTTTTTATAATTATAAAAATCTATCCAAACAAAACCTAATATTTTTAGTTTTCTATCTCATTACAAATTATCCCTACATTTAGTTTATCCATGTAGGAATATTTTAGTTCATCCTTATCATTGAAAGGATATTTTAGTTTTCAGAGAAAATATTTGAACTTGGCTGAAACAAAAAAATGGAGAAAGATTTGCTCTCAGTTGTTTGAACTTTGTTTAGAAAGTATGGAAAGATCCCATCTTTGGGAGCAGTGTTAAAGGTGGCTAATCATAATTAAATAGAATTAATTAATTCACACTAAACAAAAAGTTTGGGCCATTTCACTTACTTTATTTACTTAATTAAAGGGGTGTTGCCTTTTCCAATGCGACTTCCCAATCAATGACTCATTATTATACAATAAATTCTTTGTTCATATAATCTCAACAAACTTCAGTTCGTATTCTAAAAATAGTTCATAAAAAATTACCGAACAAATCACAAACCCTATCATTGAAGAAGGAAACTCAGAAACAAACATATTGGTAAGCGTATTGTGTTTTTTTTTTCCAAAAATAACATTTTCCTCTTTATAAATATGAAGGCTTTTCACATACATTATAAACAACAATTATTATCTATTAAAATAATTTTGTTAAAATAATCTTACTTATTAGTAAATATTAATATAATGAGTAAATTACTTTGGCATTGAGGTTTTCTGAAATCATAATAAAATCCTGATTATTTTAAAATTTGACATAAATCTTCGATTTATTTTTGAATATTACATTGTCACTTTTTTTTTTTCATTATATGTGTACTCTTTCGAATCTAAAAACATTACACTATATAAACAAAAAAGACTATTTTAATTAATGGGAATGGACATAATTTCGATAATTTTCAGTAAATATTATTTAAATTTATTCTGACATAATTTATTTGAGGATAAATTAAAATAAAAAATAATATTTCACGGAAAACTAATAGATGAATTTAAAATTTTGTTAAACCCTAAAACTGTATCCATTTTGGATACAAAGAATATGAAAAGGATAAACTCCTAAAGTCATACCCCTAATTCATTAGTTAAAGAATTGAAACAATTTTTTTATTGAAAATCACACATAAACACATAAAATACTGCATTTCTTATATTTCAATAAAAAAACCTTTTAAATATTCTTAACCTAATATATAGAATTTTTTCAAATATGTTATAATTTGTAGATAGGAAAATTGTTGATGCATGCATGCATGCAAGAAGTGATAGACAGAGATGATTAAAATGGAGAGAGACAGAGATGCATCAGAATCTCTTCCCTGTTTCCGCCATTTTTGCTGAGACAATCTTAAACCCACATGTCTCCACTTCACCTTTTCTTCCACTTTTCCTGTTTGAATTTTTGCCGCTCTTTTTCTTTCACAACTTCTTCTAATCATACCTAACATCCCATCATTCTTCTTATTTAATGAAACACAAAAATTTAATGAAACACTTCTATCAAAAATGGCAAAAAAATGTTAACAAGTGTCAGTAGTAGAAAGTGGTCACTGCATCAAAAAAATATAAATTTTATGACAGATTCTAAGGCAATGAAATTTATACATTTTTACTGTTTCCAATAAAATATTATTAATTTCATTAAGACCTATTAATAAAAAAAATTATAATTTTTATATGTTCGTCATGCTGTGAGTTATTAAGAAAATGGTAACATCAGATATCACACATCTCAATAAAAAGTTTTCACTTTTTAATATTTCTTATCCATTTTAAATAAAAGCACTGGGTAGCCAAATCAAAGATGATATCATATATCTGTATACTAGGAATCTTCGCATCTATATAACTCATGCTTTTGGATCCAAGTTTTTGAACGTTTGAAACTTGGACAAGAACATTGTTCATTCATGTGATTTGTTTTCGTTAGTTGAGTTTCACAACAAAGTAAAAAGGTCGTTGTCTTGGGTTTCATTTTCAACATTTCTTTGTAAAAGAAAAGAAAAAGTGACATTAAAGTTGATGTCTCCATGCAAAAATCACTTCACAAAACTAAAAGATAAAAGCTTTACTTTTAGGGTTGCTCTACCTTACAAACTCAAACTTCCATTAGCTAAGAGCCAAACAATCCTCTCACCCTATACTATACTTTTTATATGATAGGTGTTAACAATACATAATTTATAATTGATTGAAATTTACGAATTATAAAAAACAAGAGATGAAGATAACAAATAAGATATAAAATCTATCAAAATTTATAAATTTTAACAAATTTTAAGTAATAATAATAAAGACTATATCAAAGAATATTTTTTTAATTTCTTCAAAAAGCTAAGCAAGAATATATAGAACGTGTTTTGGCGTGTGCATTGAACATTTGTTATTGAAAAGAAAAGAAAAAAATCTTTCTAGAAAGGAGAGGGAGAAGTATTCATGAGTATATGATATTCATACTTTTCTCTTTTATCTTTTCTATTAAACACTTTCCTAAAATAAGTAATCTGATCCCATTTATTATTAATGAGGGTGCGATAAATTTGATAACATAGAAGAATTCAATATTAAAAAAAGTTGTGCGAACTAGAATTTTTTATTGCCTCTTTCCTGTCTCTTTATCTCTCTATCTATTTATTTATTTATTTAACTATATATATATATATATATATATTTTTGTTTGGAAGTTTTAAATATTATAATTTTTTCCGAGTTAATTTTATTGTCTTGTCTTTGAAATAAAGCATAGTTATGTCTTTACGTAAACAAAGACTTTCTAAATTTGGGATAAATGATGATTTTTGTTCATAAATATGTAAATGAATAATAATTTAATTTGTATTAAATAGTTAACACAGATTTATCATTTATAAATAATTATTTTATCAAAATGGTATTATTCTAGAAAAAAGTATTTTGATATGGTATCTTAGGGTAAGATGTGTTTTTTACAGTTTCGCCAATTTGTCTGTTACCCATATGTCCTAAATTATATTATTTATCTCTTAAAGGTCGTATTAAATTTAACCAATTTCAATTATTATGAGTACTTATTTTCTTATATTTTATCTAAAATTTTGAATAATTTAATTGAATCTTTATATTTATTAATAGGTTCCAACTCAGTTATATTTTTTTTTAAATTATTGGGCTAACTATTTATACATCAGCCTACAAGACCCTGAGACTTAAATAACTAAAATATATTATCATTTTAACTAACTATATGACTAACACATAGAAATCAATTTAATTTGTTGTTCTAACATAAATATGAATTTTAACTCTAAAGGAACTAATAGTATCTTTTATTTGAATAACCGTATATGCTTGTATTTGATGATAGATGCTATTAAGTGTGATTGTAGTTAATGTTAATTTTTGTATAGTTGATGTTGTTCATTAGGGATGATTAAGATGCTTATGAAATCTTTAATAAAGCCTTACAATTAAATTGAAATATAAATATTGAAGTATAAGACAATCCTATATTTGCTACTGATGGATGGATAGTTGAAATGATAAGTGAACTCACAATTTAAAGCATTTATTAGTAGATAGTTTTAAAAAATCTTATATTTACCAATAAAATCTTAAAGTTGATAGTCTCTGCTCATGAGTAAAAAATAACACTGTATAATAAATTACAATAATAATACTAGTATTTTGTATAATATTTACTTATTACCTATTTCACGTACTCAAAATATATAACAATTTTTAATTTAAATACTATATATATTTTTAATTTAAATAACTATATAATATGTATATAACAAATTATAAATTAAGTTACACAAACACTAAAAAAATGTGAAGATAGATATGAAAAAATTAGTATTAGCTAATAGATGTAAATAATCACTACAATAAAAAAGTTATTTAGAGACCAAATTTTAGCTACCAAATAAAATGGTTGCTAATTGTGACCAAAATAGCCATCAAATGAAACTTTAGTTGCTAAATAACTACAAAATATAAGTAATGATTGAATTTAGTGACCAATTAACTCAAGATAATTGGTATCTAACATTAGTTACCAAGGTTTTAGTGACCTATACCATTAGATTCTAAATCGGTATCTAATTAAGTTAAAGATTAATTTACAATCTAATGACATATGTCACTAAAATCTTGGTAGCTAATGTTAGATACCAATTATCTTGAGTTAATTGGTCACTAAATTCAATCATTACTTTTATTTTGTAATTATTTAGCAACCAAAATTTAATTTGGTTACTATTTTAATCAGAATTAGCAACTATTTCATTTGGTAGCTAAAAATTGGTCTCTAAATTGTATTTTTCTTGTAGTGAATATTGGTGTAGCCCACTCTAAACAGACATACATCCAGACATTATTAGAAAAAAAAGTTGTGTTGAGTTAACTAGTATTAAAAATTACGCAACAGTTACGTCGGTCTAGTTGACATTAAAAATGACGTAGTGTTTGTGTCGATTTAGTCGACGCTACTGAGAATGAGTGTCTTGAATCGACCTAAATTTAAGATACACTTTTTCTTTCATTTCAAATTTTTTTGCAGCGCCATGTTCCTCGCCTCTCCCTCTCTTCTCTTTCTATTTTTTCTTCCAAATCAAAGTTACAAGCTTCCAATCTCCAATTTTTTTTAAGGATAATTTAATTTAATTTCAGAGATTGTTTTTCACCAATTAATTTTGAACCATATGGTTTTTATTTGTTTCTTGTCTTCCAACACGTTCGGGGCCACCAGCGAATGTTCTTCGGCTCCGATGGAGGTAAGTTTTGTTTGGGTTTCATTTTAGTTTGAGTTTAGCTTAGTTTGGGGTCTTTCTTTTACTTAGGTAAGTGGGTGGTCAATGGCGGTGGTCATTCACGAATGCAAGTCTGTGTATTAGGTTTTTATTGGTTGTTGTGGCTATTTGATTTGCTTCTTTTAGTTCCTGTAAATTGGTTTTGTTATATGTTGTTCAAAATGTGGTTGGAAAGTCGTTTTTGTTATTTGACTCTCAAATTGTTTTGTTTTATATTATTGTTGAAATTGGGTATGGAATTTGATTTTTGTATTAGTATGTGATGATGTGGATGTTAGAATTATTATGTTTTATGTTGTTATTGAATAGGAATGAAATTGGAAATTTAATTGCATTCATGAAAATTGCCAGATTTACTCAATTTTTCTTTTCAAAAAGTCAAGCTCGCGTCGGTCAAGCCGAATTTAAATACTACAATTTTAACAATAGTTTGACTGACGCTACTTGCATTCATTTTGTGATTGACATTAACTTTGAATAACTTTCACTGATTTTGTGTTTATTGCATGATTAACACAACTTTGACATATACGCATCACTTCTTAGCCTTTTCATTATTGTTTTAAGTAAAACATCATTACTTTATTTTCATATTAAAAATAAATAACTAATATATATATATATATAAACTGTCTAGTTTTTAACTAATAATGATATAAATTTAAATTTTATTCTAAAATCATCTAAGCATTAAAGCGTTTAAATAATGTTTATACTTAATGATATTTTTTCATAATTCAAAAAATATGTTTTCACATATAAGTTTGGTGAGACTAATGAATGCATCCATATTACCTGAAAAATGATTGAATGTCTCTATAAATAGACTTTGTGATAAATAAGAGTATTATATAAATTTAATAATTCATATTTTTAAAAATAAATATGTGTTTCTTATAATTATAATTTGAAATACCCTCTTATCTATTTCTTATGTAAAAAGGAAAAAATGTAATATTACAAAATTATATATTTATTTATTTTAGTTTTTTAATAAAAGATCACACCATCATTCATTACTATGATTTTTAAATTTTTAGATAAATATATTATTCTTTTAGAATGATTTAGATTCAATTCCAAGCAAACTAACGATATGTTATCATAAGTAGTATGAAAAACGTAGGCAAATTTTATCCCCTACAACAAGGCTAATTGGCTGAGGAAGCGTAAAAATTAGAAACAACTTATAAAAGTATATAAGATTATTTTTGAAACATTTCAGCAAAGTGAAGATTCTTTATTTATTTATATATATATATATATATATATATATATATATATATATATATATGCATGTGATTTTTTTTTTTAAATTAGAGTTGTCACACATGACAAACCAATTGTAATAAATAAAAAATAAAAATGTAATATATGTATTATAATAAATGAAACATGCATAATTGTATATACATATATAATATAATAAAGCATATATATTATTAATAAGAAAATATTTTCTAATAATAAATCAATCAATAAATGTAATACACTAAACTTGCAAAATTTCATCGAATAAATAATTTCTTAAAGCCTCACAAAATATTTAACTATAAATTCTAAAAATATCTCTAATAAAACTAACCACATGTATTATAGCATATAGTGTAACCTACTCAAATATAGTGTGACATAACGTGTGTCACTGTATAAGTAAGTAGTATTATCTTTAGTTTCAAGGTTTAAATTCAGATATTTCAACATGAAGCCAGGACAATTTGTAAGTTTTTCTTACGTTAGTCATTGTAATAATATTTGAAATTATGACCTATATCAATACACACAATTAAATTACAATAATAATATTTATGTATTTTATTTTGTTTTAGTTTTTTTTAGTTAAGATAGATAGAGTCACACAAAATGGTAAGTTTATTTTTATAATTTCATTAAATTCTGACTTAACTTAATTTTTTATATTTATTCATTTATATTATTTTTATAATTTTACTAACTTGAGTATCAGATAATTTTCTGCTAGTAAATCTTATTTAGTTCATTAACAAAACTTGATAATTATTATTTAAAGAGATATTACTCCATCAAAACTCAACTTTATCAAAATCTATCTCAAAAGATTCTAGTCTATTTTCAATAACAATAATTTTATGTAAATTTGAAATTCAATTCCACATAAATTATTAAATAATATTGTAGTTAATAATAATATAATAGAGTTATTATTAACTTACTTCATCTATGTATAGTTGAAATACTAAAATTATTCAATTCTTTAAATACTAAATAATATAGTTTATTTATTTTAAAAAGTTTTAAAAATATTTTAAGAATATTAATAAAAGTAAACTTAAAAGTTATGACTCAATCAACTCAACAAAATCTAACTTATTTAAAATGAATTTGGTTAGGTTGATTATATATATATAATCCAACACAATCTAAAATTTTATTTTATATTAGCATTTAATTCAAATATTTACATTTCAAAATTATAAATATTAATAAAAGAGTGAACTTAACAACAACAAATTGTTCTATCAAGTGATCGATATAAAAAAAAGGAAAAATATAATAAGAGGAATACAAATAAATGGTAGTCGGTAAATCAATTAAAATGTGTAAAAGAAAAAATACATGTGTATTTCCGTTATATATTTTCATGTAGATATAAGAGATAAATCTAATTAAGGTACCTCTTAAAAACTTTAATGAAGATGACAAACCTTTCTCACTTTAAAATTTTAAAAGATAAGTCAAAGAGGCAATGTGTCAGATTGTAAGAATAATTTTAATTTTAATAAAAAGTTCTATAAGAATATTTCATGAATTTCCTTAATGAATATCATTTATTCAAAAAATTTCTAAGAGTTGGAACCTTTCTTTTATTACACTTATTTCGAAATGTAAAAATCGACAAGAGCTAGGAGAATTCATACATATATTTATAGTGTGTTGTGTGTTTAAAAATGTTGTTAAAAACCTTTTAAGAGTACATTTAGATCCGAGCGCGGATTTGCTGCGACAGATCGAATGCATAGAAAGTTAATTTTTCAAGAAATAAAATATTATTAAAATATGAAAAACGAGATAAAAATTTTTTTAAAAATTTTTTTCGTCAACTACGAAGATTTGCAAGTAAGAATAATTTTTCAAAACATTTTACATTTACTTAAATATTAATATAAATATATATAGTAATAAAATAAATATAATTAATTATATAATATAAAATTATTATTATTATTAATATTTATTTTTAATAAAATTATAAAAATATATATTTTATTTTTCAAATTAATAAATGATTAAAAATATATAATATTTAAATTTATAATAAAGTAAAAATTTTATAATAATTAATAAAATATTTTTTATAAATAATTATAATAATATATTAATATATAAACAATGAATTGATTATATATATAATATATTTTAAGATAATACATATATAATCGATTATACGTATATAATATATCTATAATCATTTACATTTTAAAATAATCGATTATGTGTATAATCGATTACTTTAAAACGTAATCGATTATATGTATATTATATACGTATAATTGATTAAGTTTTAACGAAATCGATTATTTATATATATATATATATATATAATTATAAATATTTATAATATTATTAATAAAATTATTAATAATAATATAAATATAATTTAATAAAAGTAAATTTAAATATTTAAATTATTATAAAAAATAATAATATTTGTTATATTTAATATCAAAATTATTTTAAAATTTTAATTTTTTATTTGAAAAAATTAATCATTTTAATTAATAAATATATTTTATAATAAATTAAATTTATGTTAAAGATAATTATTAATTTAATAATTTTGTATATATTTTTTAAAATAATTATTAATTACATTAAATTAATTAATTGTATTTATTTTTAATTATTAAAATAAATTTATAATTTTATATATTAAAATATTATTATATCTATCACATCATTTATAAATTTTCATAAATTTTCTACTCAAATCTTACCATCTTTCACTTAATCCAAATAATTAAACTTTTTTCTCAAATCATCACAAATTCACTTCTTCAAATCCACTCCTCAATCTAAACACACCCTAAGAATGTGATTCTTGGATGAAGAAAACTGTCACATAATGCCTTAATAAGAAATAAGGTAATGAATGTAACAAGAAGATAGAAAAAAGGATACATGATTATCAAAGTAGATTTTGAAAATACTTATAACTTAATTATTTCGATTTTTTTAATTTATATAACGAGAATACTAAAATTTAGTGAAAAATAAATATCTATGATTAATATTTGCATGAAATCAAACAATGTTTCTTTATTTATTAACAGTAGTTAAATAAAGGAGTTTAAGATAAGGAATTTTCTTAGCTCCCTTTTTATTCACAATTATAAGAGAGGGGCTAAGTGAATTTACAAAGTAAAAAACAATATGTTTTTAGGGTCAAACTTGAAAAAATAAAGTTGAAATTAACCTATTATAATATGTTGAGGATATAATTTTCTTACTCAACCTACATAGGAGAATGTTATAGTGATTAAAAGTATCGTGAAGTGTTATGAGTCAATTATTGTATAAATATATATGAAGTAATTATGTTGGAGCTGAGATTGATGGAAAGATATTCTACTATGTTGAATTGTAGGATTTTAAAAATACATATTTACACATTCATATTAGGTGAATCCAAGAAGATAGGAAACACGAAAACCCATTATAAAAAGTTGTCATCTTAAAAGCACAATAACATGTCCTTTATTGAAAAAAAAAAAGTATGCCTTATAAATTTTGTATTGACATTCCTTCCTTTCTTTTATCTATCGATTTCAAAATTTCAATTAGAGTGGAGTAAAAGCTTACAAAAATGAGAAGGTTTATAGGAAGAAAAGGGATAATAGAAAAAGGTACACTGGGTTAGATGAGACCTAAGTATGGTGGATTAAGGGTAAAAGATTTAGTTACGTTGAATGAATCCTTATTTAAGAAATGGAAGTGTGGACTGCAAGTTTAGGTCTTTTTGTATCAAATTTTAGAGTCAAGATATATAGTTATTGTAGAAATACAAATGAGAAAACTAATATCAGAAAAAAAAAATTATCTTTATAGTAAATGGATCTTTGAAAAGTATGTGGAAAAAAAAAGTCAATCACGATATTTTATAAAAAGTTGGAATATGGTTCTACAATTAATTTTTAGTCAAACAAGTGGAAAGGAAACAAATGTTTTGCATAAAAACATTATAGACTATACCTCATTCCCAACATAAAAGGATAAGATAGCCAACAAATATATATTCAATTTGAGGATAAAATTGTTTGAATGAAAACAAGATGTTGTATATATATACTTTAAGTCTTTTGAAAAGTACTAAAGTAATAAGAAATGAGAATAATAAATAGTGTAAATGAGGAACACAATCAGTTTTATATATATATATATATATATATATGGTAGGGGTTGAATAAGTAGATAAAAAATATAATAACTATTAAGTATTTGTGTTTGATAAAGATAAATAAAAAAATAATCACTTTAATTTATACTAGTAAAAACAGAGAAAAAATAAACTACTTGTATGTGCATCTTTCCGTAATAACAAAAAATTAAAAATATTACTAAAATTTATATAAAATTTATATATAGAAACTAGTCATAAAAATAAGTTTTTATTAATTTTATATTGTTATAATTATATAATAGGAGCACTTATATTAAAAATAGTTATAAAATATAAAAGTTAACATAGTTAAAAAATTATAAAGAAACAGTTACAAACTCAATCTCTTTATTAATTATATAGAGTTTTACATTTATATTTGGGTTTGATATTTCAAATCTCATAATATTGAAAAACCTAACCTAAGATAAGCATAACTAAATTAAATTAAAAAAAATACTAGTAATATGTACTTCTCATAAATTGAATAGAGAGAGAAGGGAGGGTAAAGGGAACTAAAGTGTGGGGCGTGGACTCCTCTGTCAAATCTTGTCTTTTAATGACCAATGAATAGAGCAGTCTTGTCGAGGGGTCAAATTCTTCCTCTGACCCTACAATCGAAGGGTTCAAACTTCAAACCCATGCACGTGGACCCCCACAACCATGTCACGTGACATCCTTCCTTACTAAACGACGCCGTCCTCACTTCAACCACAAAATTATTCTATAATGTCTTATATACATACTCATCATTTTCATCCATTCATAACCCCCACTCAATTTTATTTTCTTACCAAAATAAAAAAAATTGTAAAAATAGTTCATAAATTGAAAAACAAAATATATAGTAAAAAAAAAAAATCTAAATTACACTTATTTTTCAATCTCAATCAAGGTAAAATCACTACACCATGTTTAGATACACTTAATTCATTATGTAGTGAAAATGAACAATAAGTAAACAGTTTTGATATCATCATAAATAATAATTCATGATTATTATAATTAAATAATCTTAATAATACATTGAAACTCAATTATGTACTAATATTAGGTTAAAATTGAGAGATAGTACAAACATGTGATATTTTCACATCATCCAAGAACTTCTCTTTTCTCACATTTCCCAAGCAATCTATAAGCGTAACCGTTTCATGCACTAACGTGTCCCATATGTTCCCTTCAATCTCTGCCACCAACCCTTCTCCTTCTTCCTCCAACCCTTCACCATCCTTCTCTCTCTCCATGTCCTCTCCTTCAATCAACCCATCAATGTCCTCCAACACCTCACACTTTGCACGTGGGAACTCCCCCACCCTCTTCCACACCCTCTCCACAACGCTCCCACTGTGCCAACTACCACCAACACCCTTCGAAAACCAGAGCCTCTTCTTCGCTCTCTCTTGCAGAATCTCCTTCAGAACCTCGTCCACCACATCGAAGAGCAACTTCCGATTACAGTAATGACCCAGTTGTTCTTTTGGGGAAAAGCTAAGATCTTTGTTGGCGGCGAGGTGTTCGAGGTGGAGGAAGATTGATGGGTCAAGTGGGTGGGTTGGGGAGAACCAGTGGTGGTGGAGGGACGGTGATGGTGGGTTTGTGGGGGTGCCCTCTGCGTTTAGGGCCGTCGTACGGGCTAGGATTGCTGTGATGTAGTGAAGCTCTTGTGGGGTGTGAGAGTGAGAGTGAGGTGCTCCAATGGTGGCGGAGGCACTGTTAGGTTTGTTCTGTGAGGTTTCTCGGGTGGCGAGTGTGGTTGTTCCTTCTTGTTTGTACCTCTGGCGCGAACAACTAGATAACTGTGAGCTGCTTTTGGACTCTTGACCATCACACACCTGTGACTGTTTGGGACATACATAGATTTTTAATGTTTTGGTGACTCAGAAAAAGAAAAGGAAATTATTCACTGCATCTTTTTATTGGTTACTTTAAAGAAAAAACTATGTTCTTCTTAAAAATTGTTTAAAGACAGTAAAAAAGTTAATTTGCAAGATGGAAGTTTCTTATATTGTCATTTAATTAATATGTCTATGATGTATAAAAAGACTATAAATTTGATAAATAACTACTTTAGGAATTAAGCCTATAATGATTTTTAATTAGTTGAAATTATAACATTCAGACCTACAAACAAGATAATTAAATTCATGTTTTTTTTAATCATAGACAACTTATAAAATATAAGCCCTCAAGTTCCAACTATATATATATATATATATATATGTAATACTTTAAAAGGGTATAGGTTAAGTTAATTTTCCAAAAAGTATTTGAAAATAAAAAAGTTGATATTTTTTTAAGAAAATATTCAAAATAAATTTATAAACAAGTAGAAGTTTGTTTTTTTCTCGGATTTTTTTCCTTGAGAAACTTAAACACATATTTAAAATTTTAAAAGCTAGTTTTCTTGATAAAAATAGTTTTTTTTTTTTTTATGACAAAAGTTAGACATATGGAATCCATTGCAGAGAGTAAAAAGAAAGGACTTGTAAAGGGAAAAAAGTTTAATAATTGAAATAGTTGAAAATTGAGTAATGAGTTACCTGTTTTGGAGGAATTTTGGTTGCTGGAGGAGAAGGGTCGGTCTTGACAGGAAGAAGATTCGGTACAGTGTTGATGTTGTTGAGGAGATTACATGACAATGGATGAGTTTTCTTGCTTTTAGTGGTTTTGGTGTCACTAGCTCTAGTAGGCGATGTGGGACGAATGATGAATGATTCTTCTTGCTTGTTTCTGATTATGTCCGATGTCTGTGGAGGCCTTTTGAGCCTTGAGTTGAACTTTTCATTGGTAGCCCTTTTGAATTTTGGGAGAGAGGTGCTGTTCTGATGAAAATCTTGCTGCTCTGGCAACGATAATGCTTGAGGCTTTGGTTTTGTTAAAACTCGTGGAATCTGAGTGTTAACCGGAGGAGGAGGAGGTGGTAGTTTTAGCATGTTTTGGTCTTTTGGGGTGAGTGGTGATGGTGTGGTTGTGGTGCTTGGTTTGTGCTTCTCAATGAGTCTAAGCCTTGGGGAATAAGAAGATGTGTTTGAGTGTGGTTTGAGTGGGCTGGTTTCAGTTTCATCAATTGCTTTCAGTGGTGATGTTTTGGAAGATTTTTTGCTTTTGAGTTGGCCTACAATTTCTTCTCTTGTTTTGAGAGTGTTGGTGATGTCTTGCCCAACTTTTCTGCCCACACTTTCCTTAACCTGTTTGACTATTTGCCTAGCATAGTGGCTTGGACTCCTGCCATTGTTCTCATCACACTTTCTCTTGGAAAACGAGAGCCTAGGGAGCTCCAAATCCTCAGCAAGACTCATGTTTTCCTTGTTGATTTGGAGTGAGAATCTGTGGTGGTAATCAACATCTGATCTTCTTGCTGAGGAGATTCTTGGTGTCTCAGGCAAAGATCTTGTGGCTGCAATGTCACTGCTGTCTATGCTGTTTCTATGCTTCGTTTGGACATGTTGCTTGTGCCTAAGGTGGTGGTGAAGATGTGAAACATTGCCTTGTGTGTTGGGAGCGGAAAGACATGAAGAAGAAGAAGAAAAGGAGGGTGAGTGTGTCCCTGGAAGAAGATCCAAACCCATCAACCTGGCCACCAAAGTTGGTGTCTTTGTCCCTGGTGAGCTGGTGATTTCTGCAGACAAGTCATTCAAATTTCCACCACCTGTTCTTGTGCCTCCACTTGTCCTAATTTGAATAATATTCTTCTGGGTTTTCAAAACAAGTAATCAAAATAATCACTATAGTGCTATGCTATCATTACTCACTTTATACAAAATAAACAAACCAACCCAACTAGGGTGTGTAAAGTGAAACTCATAAAAAAAAAAAACTAACTCACAGGAATTTTAAAATCTTCTTCTTTTGATGAGAGAGATGAAACAGGACCATCCCCATCCTCTGATTCCAAGCTGTTCCTAGGTGCTTCAGCACCTGAATTACACAACCCACATGAGAAAAAGAAAAAAGAAAAGTAGTTGGTGGTTTGAAACATGAGCAGTGACTAGACAATATACCTTTGGAGACTGTGGTATGGTCTTCTAAAGTGCATGAGGGTGGTTTGAAAGAGGGTTGTTGTTGGTTTATGTTGGGAAAGTGAAAGGGATGGAAATCAAAGAACTGAAAAACAGCACACATGCAACCAGAAGGGACTTGTGTTTCAGCATCATTTCTTCGTCCTCCTCCTCCAACTACTACACCTCTCTTTGATGATCTTCCAGCAAAATACCCCTCCTTACCCATAATTGGTAAGCCTATGGCTTTGCTGAACTTTAGAAACAAGAAAGATGGTGTGGAAAAAGGGTTGTCAAAGAAGTGATGAAATCAGAATGAAAATGACACAATAAGCAGTGGCCACAGAGAGAGAGGTAGCAAAAACTTTGTGGGATCTGTAAGTGAAGAAGCGAGAAAAGCGGATCCTTGAAGCATAAAACGGTCACAGTGTAAGGAATTAAGTACACTGAGCTGAGAACACCATCTATATAATAAATTATACCTTTTCAATTTCGGAACAAAATAAAATCTACATTAAAATATGTTTGAATGATAAACATACTCAACATGACGTCACCTTTTTTTTGAAAAAAATATTTTAACACCACCTCGATCATCCAAAACTTCTCTCAAGATATACATATACCATGTTTTTTCTTTAAATATTTCTCACATTGAATGTTAGTTATGACTCGGCAATAAGAAATTCAACTTAACTTTTACTCTCTCATACTTCTCATCTTCATAAAAGAAGAACTTTTTGATTGAAAATCATGAAAAAGTTAAGTGGGTGTGATTCTTCACATTTCATTATTTGTTTTCAAGACACTGGGTAATATTTTTTTTTAGTAAAAATTTGATTTTTCTTGTGTGTTTTAAAAGAAAAAAAAAATGGGAGTTTTTATGTTGTGTACCTTTTATCTTTACAGCACTCACTTCCAAGCTATTACGAAGACCAGAGACCAAGGGCAGAAGCAAGCCTGCTCTGTTATTGGGAAGTGTAATGGTTAAGGAATTAAGAATGGAGAGAGATGAGGATATATATGATATGACCACGCACATTGATTCTCTTCTTTTGCTTTGTTCGTTACAGAACAGAACCATATACGTATAATCCTACGGTCATCTAACATATAGACTACTGTACACTACACATGCCTACACCAGGTGCTTCCTTCCAAAACGTGATTCCCACAACTTTCTCATGTGATTTCAACTTTTTTCTGTAACTTTAATTGAAAATGGATCATGTCCTGTCATGTCTTCTAATAACATCGTATATTCTTCTTGTAAACTTTTTATTTAATTTATATATATATATATATACTAACGTCTATATCATACACAGAACATAAAGCAGATGCTACTTTAATGCTTAACACTTTTAATTTTGATTATACCTTTTTATTTATGAGTCTTATAATAATTGAATCTTCTTTCTCTAATAACTTTTCATTTTCTTTTATTAAAACTTATTCTAAGATTGAATTTGATTGCTAAAGATATTAGTGACTGAATTAATGACACATAATAGTAATTAAAAAATTGATGTTATTTAACAGTTTTAAATTTTTGAATCCATTTTATTATTATTCACATCAAATATAAGTAAGTGGCAGTAGTTGGTGTTTTTAAGTGGTTGTGCACGTTCAAGTTTCTGATAATATTAATAATTACTCTCAACAATAATCAATTCGTATCAATGTTATGAACTAGAAAAAAAATGTTATGAACTGTAACCCAAGAGATTGAGCAATATGATGAACTACGTATCAAAACTAAAAAAATATGTTTGAACACCCTATTACGTATTGATAGATAAAAAAAAATAAAGTGATAAATAAAATGTACATTACGCAATCAAATGATATAAAAAATAAAAAAAAATAAGATGAACATGGAAAGTGTTTGATTGGTGACTTGTCGAGTCTTCGATCTTGATCTTCCATAGTCAACTTGTGAACTAAAACAATTTTGACAATTGAATTGGTTGTAGGCAGTTATATCAAATTCTTCTATGGAGCATGACATTGGACAATAAGATAAGACTACTATAGAATAGTAATTCCTTATTTTCCTACGAGTTTTCACAATGTATGTAAGTATTTACCTAAAACATAATTTATATCAAAATTTTTAATATTTGAAAGGCCGTGCTCATTTTTATTATTTATGTGAGATTTTTTTTTTATTTTTTTTTTATGTTTTGATGATTATAGGTGATTATCATTGAAAGTGTTACATTCACATTTTTTAATATTAAGATGAATTTTATTCGATTTATTACTTTAGAATCATAGTTAAAAATATTATATAATAATGATTTTTGAGTGAAAGAGTTATCGCTATAATATGATAACAGTTGCAAAGTAATATTATAGAATTTGTATATTTGAGTAAAGTAATTAATGACAATTTTAAAGTAATATTATAGAATTTGTATATTTAAGTGTGTTTTTCTATTTCACCTTACAATAATTTCATTTCATTTTTTCTATATTATCTTCACTTCTCTTCCATATTTTCGTTATAGTTATTATCTATCCCTGTTCATTGTATTAATATCGTCATGTCTCTTCTTCTTCTTCTTCTTCTTTTTTTTTTTTTTTAATTTTTTTTTTTTTGTTTTTTTGTTTTTTTTTTTTTTTTTTTGGTATGTTTTTTCTTTTTCTTTTTTTTGTTTTTTTTTTTCTTTTTT